>Ga0105046_10000790_pt1 | contig 46317 bp, 39 predicted proteins | sample MAT03_FD_78385 | JGI IMG/M metagenome (GOLD analysis project Ga0105046, IMG submission 78385) | Freshwater microbial communities from Lake Fryxell liftoff mats and glacier meltwater in Antarctica - MAT-03 (megahit assembly) | ecosystem: Environmental > Aquatic > Freshwater > Ice > Liftoff... | reverse complement strand
GAAGCATTTGCATCAATATTCTGGCAACGCAGCGTCAATTCGAGTGCAAATGCTTCGCCCCTACTGCCCAAAAATCGCCCTAAATCTCAATTCTAATTAGATGTCAAATGGGTTCTATAAAAATGTATCCCTATAAAACCGATGAGGTCATTGAATATGCATTTCACACCGTTGACCCGAATTAGAAAAAACCGACTTACTCCGTGGCTCAGGTTGGGTATCTCTCTGGCTGTTTGCCTCGCCTTGGGGCTAGGCTACTTTGTCGGTTCGGCCAGTAGTCAAAGCAGTCCACTGGGAAACACCTCACGCGCTTGCCCATCTGAGGCTTCAGACACTTATTTGACACCACGCTTGCAAATTGGCAATATCGGATATTCTGCCCATGTTGGCAACCTCCATATCCGTCAGCAGCCCGGTATTCAGGGTAGAAGTATCGGCAGCTTGGCTCCCGACGATACGTTTACCGTTCTGGAAGGCCCAGCTTGCGTGGGTACCTATGTCTGGTGGAAGTTAAATACAGGGCGGGTTCAAGGATGGGTCGCAGAGGGCGAGCCGAGTTCCTCTGTCTATTGGCTCGTCGCTAACACCACGGCACCGCGATCGCCCACCAGCGGGTCTCCCCAGGCTCGGCCTCAGTTGGAGCCAATTACAGCGCAGGATGGCGGAGCCTCGTCCTCTTACCGACTAACAATGAGTAGCCCAAATGATATTGTCTTTGTTTTCTGTCCTGCCAATTATTCTCCTAAATTGGGCTATTTAAGCAGTGTAGAGGCTGTTCAATGTGAACCAATCTCAGAATAATTTGAATCATTGCTTAATCCAACTATGAATTTTAATTTGGGAGGGGCGCTGGGCACGCCTCCCAAATTAAAATTTACAGCTATAGCCATAGTCATAAAGCTTAGGACATGCCAGCGTCATTCCCGTGCAGGCGGGAATCCACCTCCGCACCTATCGAGCAGATGGATTCCCGCCTGCGCGGGAATGACAGGGAGGCGTCCTATTGATCATGGCTACCGCTATAGCGGTTCCTCTTAACATGAGGTACACGTTGGACAGACAGGGCAAGGCTTTCAGCTTGTTATTCGTACCGCACCAGATCGGTAACCGCTATATACAATCGGCAGCGTCTAATTTGAGTCATAAAATGTACAAAGTTGACTGACAGTGTGGGCGCTGATTGACTGACAAAAGCCCTGAAAGTCTCATTGCTCCGGTGTCAACCCGCCCTAAAATAAATTTTGGGAATCGTGAAAGTCTATTGAAATAGACTCAGACCCTGATCTAGTCCTCTTTAGAGGACTTTTCGGGACTCCGTTAGTTTTCGGGACCTACAGAAGGATTCTCATCAGAGGGTTCGAGTTTTGAATTAGGGCTGATTGGAGTGGTAATAATGCGATCGACCGCCAGATCCAACCGATACTGCACCGAGTCATTGCTGTTAGAGATCACAACAAACTCGTAATAGCCCGACTGGGGTAACGTTTCTGACCAGCGGGTTTCAGTAGAATCTTCCAACAGGGTTGGCACTTGCGGTGTCGGGTTAGGCAAGTAAATAGATAGCAACGTGGTGTTGCTGGGCGCTTCCAGAGCTAAGCGAGTCGGTTGCCCCTCTGACAGATTAGCGATGTAGACTTTACCTTCTCCCGGATTAAGGGTCGCGCTGACGGTCTGAGCCAGATCACCACGCCTGAATTGAATGGTATCTAAGGCTTTGCCCGATTGCAGCACGGTTACTTGGTCAGCCGCGATCGCCTGCCAGACTTGCCCAATCGGTTGATTGATAAAGTCTTGTCCACGCACTTCTGGGAACAAGCTAAAGAATTTGGCATCTGCTAGATCGTTGAGGGCACGGCTACTCACATTGAGCCGATTCACTGCTGCTTGCCATGCCGTGCGATCGCTTGCCGTGTAGTTACCCAGTTTGCGGCGAGCGTCAGAACTTAAGTTTTTTTCGAAGATATCTAGCCATTCAGAGGCGATCACATCCCACCGCTGCCGCCAACTAGCATCCTCTGGGTCTTTACTGAGACTGCGCCCCTTTAGCTCTGGATAGCGTTGATGAAACGTCGTATCTGTCAGCTTGACCCAATACGCAGAATCGACACCCAACTCTTGACGACGGGCATTAAGGGCAGCTTTACGGGCTTTTTCCTCAGGTGAAAAATCAGGGTCAGGTGTCGCCGTTGAGGTTTCAACGGGTTCTGTGGGTTCACCTCCCGGCAACAACGAAAGCCACACGTCTCGTGTCCACCAGATCGCAGACCCCACTCCCCCCACAATAATTAGACTGAGCAGTAATGGAAAACAGCCGGATAGTCCCTGATGCTGCCGTGCGGTCATTCTCGGAGCAGCCGAGGACAGGGTACCCGGCTGGAACGCATTGGGAAAGTGGGGCGAGGGAGCACTTACCGGGAGTGGGGGCGGCTGAGGTGACTGGGGCGATCGGGGAGATCGGGGGGCGATCGCCTGGGTGGCCACGTTAGACAAAGCGACGGGCGACCCCGCGACCGCATCGGGTGCACTATTTCCTGGCGATCTTCCCTGCAACGTTCCTAAAGGTGTTGTTGGAGGCGTGCCTGAAGACGTTCCTGGAGATATGTCTGGGGGTGTTCCCTGAGGCACTCCTCCCAGCGCTTGCATCACCTCCGCTGCTGATTGGTAGCGCTGCCGAGGGTCTGTGGCTAGCATCCGCTCCAAAATGGCTCTTAGTTGCGGGCTAAGGGTGAGTCGTTGCTGCCACGGACTCGTTTGCGTTTCGCCCAAGAAATCGGCAGGTTCCTTTCCGGTGAGTAGCACTAATACCGTCACCGCCAGGGCATACAAATCGCTATGGGATGAGACTCGACCCGATTCCATTTGTTCGTCAGGAGCATAGCCCACCTTGCCCACCCGCGTTGGCACTCCATCCCCAGACGTGTATTGAGAGGCAACCGAAGCGGCTATCTGTTTTACGCCACCAAAGTCAATCAGAATAGGCAGTTGGTCAGCAGTCCGTAAAATTAAGTTTTCTGGCGAAATATCGCGGTGTACTACGCCGATGCCGTGGATGTAGTGCAGAACGGGCAGCAGGTTCAGCATCAATTGCGTCACCTCGGCTTCAGAAAAAAACACGCCTTGAGTACGGCGAGCATCTAGCAGTTGTCGATAGTTTTGCCCATTGACGTAGTCTTGGACTAGAAATAAACGAGGGTTATTCTCAAATGTGGTGCGAAATAGCTCCCGAAACCGGGGAATCTGCGGATGGCGGAGTTGGTAAAGCACGCCCGCTTCACGCTGAAACAATTCTTCTGCTTTTTGTAAGGCATAGGTACCCTGCACCTGCGGCGCAAATTCTTTTAGCACGCAGGGTTCTTTAAAGCGATTCAGATCATCGGCCAAATAGGTTCGTCCAAAGCCACCATGCCCCAGCTCTTGAACAATTTGGTAGCGATCGCCCAACACCGTATCTTGGTAGCTAGTGGGACTGGGCAGTTTTTCACCACACCAGTTGCAAAAACGACTACCAGGCGCGTTGGGATGTCCCTGGCTGCAATAGAGCGATGACATGGCAACAGGTTCTCAAGGAAATCAGTGAAAGTCCAAACCTAGCTTAATCTAGCAAGGGATTGAACAACCGACAGGATTCGCAAAAATCAGATTGCGTTAGTTCTGCCTTAGGCGATCGCTACAATTAAGGAAAAATTACTAGCTCAACCGCGCACCAAATTTTATGGAGCCTTCTGATACCATCGCTCTACAGGCCTATGTTTTGGCACTGATTCAACTGCTGCCGCCGTTGCCAGAGTATCTACAGCAACAGGTGCAGCAGATCGGCCATAGCTGGGCTACACAGCAACCTGAAGTAGTAGAGGACGTGCGAAAGTCAGTCACCTCGCATTCTGGCTTAAACGATCTGTATCTAACTGAGCACGCACGGCTAGAACAGCAGTACGACACTCAAGAGCGGGCTAAGGCATTGATGGGAGCAGAGACAGCAGACGGCACTGCTATTACTTGGGACGCGATCGCACTCTCTATTCTTCAAAGTGATAACGTTCGGGCTGGTGCCGAAGCCCTGCTTCAGCGGGTCAAAGCCCAAGGCAACTCCCTCCACGCCTCCGGCGATGCGCTGGTCTTTATCAGTGCCCTTCAGCGAGTGATGGCGATTTCTCATTCGCAGGCGATCGCCCTGCTCAAAGCCCTAGAAACCCAGGCTCTCACCATCCGTCATCTGGTGCATCAGTTAGACATGTCGCAAGATCAAGTGCAGGCGATCGCCCAATCGCTCTGGCGGGCAGGCTACATCGACCGCACCACTGGAGGTGTGCTGTACAACATCTTTCCAATGCTGCGGGGTCAGCAGCGACGAGACGAAGCCATTGACCTTGATACCTACCTGACCCTGACCTCCAAAGGCTATTTTTATCTGCATCCAGTATTAATTGTCGGACGGCGTGAGAATCGAATTCGGTGACGATATTAATTCGGTGACGATATTTATGACAACACTGTTAAGTAGTTCAACCTACATAAAAACCAAATTCTAAAACCCTGCGCCGCCCGCTGTGCGGGCGGCGCAGGGTTTTAGGATCTTATATTTAATTAAGCCTATCTACTTATGACGGTTATGACGACAATGTATTGGCTACTTCTAGGCAGTGCTGCCCTAGTAGCAGGCATTTTTAACCTACCCCATGCATTTGAAAAGCTTGAGGAAACCTGTCGAGGGTTATTGTTATTTAAACCACTCAAAAGCCCCGGTTTTTGGGTATGGATTATTATTCAGGTGTTATTTCCAGCGGGAATATTTTTGGTGTGGATTACCGATTTATTCACCCAATATCCTCCGATTGATCTGGTTCTGTTTTTGAAGGCGATCGCCGCTGGGTTTGGCTTTATCGCCTTTCTCAATGCCCGCACCGAAACCGTCTTTTTAACCATTGATATTAAAAGTATTTACGATCGTCTGATCGTATTAGGCTTCAAGCTAATTGCCGCTCAAGAAACCCGACGCACCGCCCGTTTTTTGCGCCAGTTAGAAGATGAACTTAGCCAGCCCACAGCCGATTTAGTAGAAGGGTTAAAAGACCTACGCGCCTACTTCAGCGCTGACATCTCCCTCACCCCCAAAGCCGAAGAAACTTACCTCAATATCATCAATCAAGCCCTGACTGAAATGTCGCCCATCGAGCAGATCTCTGCGATTCAAAGCCTTCTGCCTGCTATTCGCCAAAATGATTTACTGTATACTCTGCAACAGTTCAAATGCAGCGATGTATTTTTAGAGCGGTATTTTGACACCAAGTCAGGTCAAACAAAGTCAGGAATATAGTCTTCATCTTTCCCTTATGCCCCTTTTTAGCAAAATTCAATCGATCTACACTGATGGCGCGTGTTCTGGCAACCCCGGCCCCGGTGGGTGGGGCGTAGTCGTCTATCTTGCCGACGGCACTGTTCACGAAATTGGCGGTGGCGATCGCCAGACCACCAACAACCGCATGGAAATGCAAGCGGCGATCGCTGCGCTAGAGTTTCTAGTGGCCTCAGAGCAAAAAGAACCCATCACCCTTTACACTGACAGCCAATACGTAATCAACGGCATCACCAAATGGATTCACGGCTGGAAGAAAAAAGGCTGGATCGCATCAACGGGTAAAGCCGTGCTCAATCAAGAACTATGGCAAACTATTGATCGGCTCAACGCTCGACACGTCACCTGGACATACGTTCGCGGCCACGCTGGAAACGAAGGCAATGAACGCTGTGACGCGATCGCCCGTGCCTTCTCACAGGGTAAGCTTCCTGCTTTACGGCAAGCCTTGAATTGAACTAGATGTTTGCAGTCTCCAGTAGGTTATGGTAGATTCTTCAACTCAGCCAGTCCTCGAAAACTCCGATAATTTGCCTCGCGAGGTGCGTGTGGCGCAACTGCGTCATACGGTCGAAACCCTTCAAATGGCTGAGATTATTGCTAGTAATGGCTATCTCATTACCAGCGCCGAGTTGGCCGATTTGATAGACGTTAATGCCAGTGCCGTCACCAGTCGAGGTGATCATTGGGTCTGGCGAAATTGGGTAGTGTCTAGGGTGCGCCGCGAAGGTAATCAAATTCTCTGGCAGCTAGAACGAGTAGATTAAGACTTTAAAGCAAGGGTCAGAGTGCATTTCAAATCAACCATCGGTCTAAAATTACAACCTCAGAGAGTTGGTAGTGGTATTGATGTGATGTAAGGATTATTTGATGGGCGAAGCCCGCCCATCAAACAATCCTTACCAATTTAGGACTACCAGAGAGTTTTGGGGAAAGTCGCCAAAAATCTCGTCGGCAAAAATTAAATAAGGCGGTTACACTACTAAGACCAACCTTATGAATTCAAATTTTTCGGTGTAAATCACCATATGTGGATTTTTTACCGCTTTTAGTACGCTATATCTAGTAGTTCGGTTAAATTGTGCTGGATGCAGATCAAGTCTGGGGTTTCGACAGCGAAAGTCCCCTTCTCCTATCTCCAACAGCAGGGTTATAACTTGGTTTTGCTAAAAACGTCGGTCGCGGTCATGCCGCCGATTCGTCGTCTCGATTTGGTTTTACATCCGTCTATTTAGGCCATTCACCTGGGGGAAAAGATGACCGTAGAAGTTGGACTTGAACACTTCTGGAGTCAGGTACTCGATCGGCTACAACTGCAATTGAGCCGTCCCACCTTTGAAACATGGATTAAGTCTGCAACAGCCGAACAGTTGAACGAAACCTGTTTGGTGATTTGTACCCCTAACCTGTTTGCGCGCAACTGGTTACAGAAGTACTATCTCAAAACCATTACAGAGGTGGTGCAGGAAATCCTGGAGCACCCGATCGAGGTGCACATTACGGTGCGGCAGGGTGAAGAGCTAGACGGCTCGCCCGACCTCCACGAGGTATGGCCGCTGCCATCTGAAGTCCCGATCGAACCAGCCGGAGCGCCTCGCCCCCCAAAGCTGAGCGATCTGAATTCTAAGTATGTCTTCTCTCGCTTTGTGGTGGGCTCCAATAACCGGATGGCACACGCTGCCTCTCTGGCGGTGGCAGAGTCTCCTGGTCGAGAGTTCAATCCTCTATTTTTGTGCGGCGGTGTTGGATTGGGCAAAACCCATCTCATGCAGGCGATCGGGCACTATCGTCTGGAGATTGACCCCAATGCTCGCGTGTTTTATGTGTCTACCGAACAGTTTACCAATGACTTAATTACGGCTATCCGTAAAGACAGTATGCAGAGCTTTCGGGATCTCTATCGAGCCGTAGATGTGCTGCTGGTAGACGATATTCAGTTCATTGAAGGAAAAGAATATACCCAGGAAGAATTTTTTCATACGTTCAACACGCTGCACGAAGCTGGTAAGCAGGTTGTAATTGCATCAGATCGGCCCCCCAACCAAATTCCCCGCTTGCAAGAGCGGCTCTGCTCTCGGTTTTCAATGGGGCTAATCTCTGACATTCAGTCGCCTGATTTAGAAACTCGGATGGCGATTTTGCAGAAAAAGGCAGAATACGAAAATATGCGCTTGCCCCGTGAGGTGATTGAGTACATTGCCTCTAGCTACACGTCTAACATTCGAGAATTAGAGGGGGCGTTGATTCGAGCGGTCGCCTATGTCTCGATTTCGGGGTTGCCGATGACCGTTGAAAATATTGCGCCAGTGCTAAACCCCCCTGCCGACCAGGTAGAAGCAACACCAGAGGCGGTCATGCTGGTTGTTTCTGAACAGTTTGGCGTACCGATTGAAGACCTCAAGAGCAGCTCTCGCCGCCGCGAAATCAGCGTGGCGCGTCAAGTTGGCATGTTTTTAATGCGGAAACATACTGATTTGAGCCTACCCAAAATTGGGGAAGTCTTTGGCGGTAAGGATCACACAACAGTGCTGCATAGCTGTCAAAAAATTACGCAGCTTAAAGAGACAGATGTAGAATTGGCGCGGACGTTACGTCAGCTGGGCGATCGCATCGGTGTTTCGGGTCAATCCCGTCAGCGATCCCAGTCTCGTTAAGACTCTCCCCATCAGAACTGCTATACGTTGCGTTTTGGTGGCACTCTTTCCGTATGTGCTCTTCTATGGGCGATCGCTCGATCATCTCGCTCGCTAAAATAGAGATCGAGAGTCAGGTTTTTTAGTCTGCCTGGTTGTATGTCTATGCTTCGCATTGTGCCACCGCATCTAAATAGAGTTTTTGGCTCTATTTGCATGTATTAAGCTAGACGTGTAAACCGACCCTTGCGTTTCTACAGTCTGTTCAAAAAGTCGCTATACTCCTTAAGAAACGCATATTTTTTATTGTGATCTGCTAGGGCAAACTGTTATGACATCCTACGCTGCGTCTTCTGCTAGAGCCGATTTGAGTGAACTCCGTCGGTTAAAGTCCCTGCTGCCGCCTGAGCTAAGAAGCTGGGTGACAGTAGAAGCGTCTCCAGGGGTGAACCCGCCACTAATTACCAGTGAGGAAATTGGTAAAGATCAGGTTGAAGTTCAAATTGACTTGGTTAAGTGGGAAGCGTTGGCTCTAGATCAGCGAAACTTGATGTTTTGGCACGAAGTGGCGCGGGTTCAAAACGACACGATTCCCAAAGACGGCTGGGAGATGGCTGCTCTGGCGATCGGTTTGGGTGGTGCAGTGGGCGAGCTGTGGGTGCAAGATGGATTATTGCTCTTGCTGGCAGTGGGGTTGTGTGGCGTGTCGGGTTGGCGCTTGTTTAAGCGCAACAATGGCGAAAAAACCTTAAGAGATGCTGTTGAGGCGGATGAGAAGGCGATCGCCCTAGCAACTCGCTTTGGCTATACGTTGCCTAATGCCTATAAGAGCTTGGGTAGCGCCCTCAAAATTTTGATTGAACAATCTCCCAAAAAAGCTCAGCGCAAGAAATACGAATTGCGCTTGGATGCCTTGAAAAAGAGTGCTACTCGCGCCAAAGCGCGTGTTAAGGGTGAAGCGCTCTAGCACTACAGCAGATTGAGTTATCTTTGAATTTCGCTCTATGTATTTGACGTGGTTAGACAATAACTCCTGGCTAATTGAACTAGAGGGGCAGCGAATCCTACTTGATCCCTGGCTGGTAGGCGATCTGACCTTTGGCAATCAAAAGTGGCTGTTTAAGGCGAGTCGGACTAATCCCCGTGCCATTCCCGATGCAATTGATCTAATTTTGCTATCTCAAGGGCTAGAAGATCATGCCCATCCTCCCACTCTCAATGTGCTTGATCGCAGCATTCCCGTTTTGGCTTCACCCAATGCAGCTAAAGTGGTGCGCGAGTTAGGCTACAAACAGGTAACGGCGATCGCCCACGGTGAGTCATTTACCTTAGCAAATCGCCTCACTATTCAAGCTGTTCCAGGTTCTCCGATTGGGCCACTGCTGACCGAAAACGGCTATCTGCTGCGAGGACTGACCGACGGCAGTAGTCTATATTACGAACCGCACGGGTTTCATTCCCAGGTGCTTCAACAAGAAGACCCAGTCGATGTAGTGATTACCCCCCTAGTCAATTTGGAAGTGCCATTATTGGGGTCGATTCTTCAGGGCGGTAAAACTGCCTTACAAGTTACCCAGTGGTTAAAGCCTCGTGTGATAATACCCACGGCAGCCGGAGGCGACATAACCTCAGAAGGACTACTAACTGCCGTGATTCGAGCTACCGGCAGCGTAGCAGAGGTGCGGGCTGCATTGGCTCAAAATAATCTAACGACGACAATCTTAGAACCGAAGGCGGGCGATCGCCTAGATATGCTGCCTGCTTCAACTTACTAACTCAAGGACTGTTGGCGTTGCCGATGTGAAAAGCGATCGGCAGACAGACTAGGTCGATGTTGTAAGTCACACGGAGTGGAACCCACAACACCTGTTCTTGGCTTAACTGTCCTGGCAACCGCCCGAAATATTCCTTTAGGTAGCCACAATTTTAAGAACTTCTTACTTTTGGACGGATTCCACAATCCATAGAAGACGGCTCTAGCCGCTAAAGTAAGAGTAGTTCTTTATGGCATACCAACCGATGACATCGTGGGGCGATCGCTTTAACCAACTAAGTGGCAGAACCCGGTTCGTAGTCTGTCGTATTTTTATTCATTTAGCAGGGCGTGAGGTAGCTCCTCTGCTAGGTCTATTGAACCGTGTCGCCTACCAAGCGGTTGAGGCAGAGGGCGACCTAAACCGCTTAGGAGAAGGATTAGTAGAAGTGTGTCAAGCTCTGCTTCAATCCGATACCTATTGGCAATCGGCTGCGAATGAGGGTGATGTGTTTTGGGACGAAGGCGAAGCGGGCGATTATGTAACTGAGCTATTTACCGACTCAGCTCAACGTTACGGCAGCGATCTGGACTTAGACGATTTGGAAAATCCCAGTGATCCAGATGAGCCGCTGGCTATTCCTATTACTCAACATGTAATTGTGATGTTGGCTCTTGCCTATGAAGGCGAAGTCGCGTCGTTAGAGGGTAATTTAGGTGATATTAGCGTTCTTCGCACAGCCCTTAAAGCCATCATTAACCTGTACCATAACGGCACGTTACGCGCGATTCAGATCCATTATTCTCCAACTCAGTTAGGTGATGAACTAACAACGGATCAGCTCATTCTGTACTATCCAGAACTCGTTCCATTATGAATCCAAAAACTAACTTTCCACGATACTGAACGAATAGTTTTTAATGTTTACATTCTCGTCCACTCTATGAGTCATTTTCCCATGTTTCGACAATTCATTACGTGGTCTATCATATTGACGCTAGTGTATACGACGGCAGCTTGTACTAACTTGCCATCCAACGAGGTGCCATATGACACCTCTGCCCCAACTAGCACTTCTGGCAGCTCGACTTCGCCTCAACCGCCCACAAGTGTTAACTTAGCTAACGGTAAATATCCGGTTCAACAAGCTACCTACGACGATATTGATGGCAACTACACGCTGATGTTGCTCAATACACCTCCGGGGCAGGCGGCGATTTTGGAAACAAATAATCTGCAAATGGCGCGTCTAACAGACGAACAGCTCAATGCAGGTGAGAAGAGCTATTTAAACGTAGAACAGGGTCAGGCCACCCTCTATCTCACTGAAGACTTTAAGATTGAGTACGTCCATAACGTAACTGAAAATCAAGTTAATCCTCAAACAGGCCAGCAAGAAGTGGTGGTCGTTAGACAAGAGCCAAGTTTCTGGAGTCCGTTTGCAGGGGCGTTAGCCGGACAGGCGATCGGTAGTCTCCTATTCAGACCGCAATATTACTTTCCACCCGTATATCGACCCGGTGGTGGTGGCTTGGTAGGTTACGGCGGGTATGGGAGCACCTATGGGCAAGCTGCTGAACGTTACCAAACGCGCTACCAATCCCCGCCTACTCCTGTCCGTAATCAGACATTGCGAACGTCTGGCCGACTGCGGGAGCCAGCCGCCGCAACCCGACGAGCCAGTCAACGTGCTAACCCGGCGCAGACTAACCGTCCATCTGGGTCGGGATTTGGTTCTACCAATCTGCGACGGTCGAACTCACCGCGTCCTCGTACGAATAGACCCAGTGGCTTTGGTACAGGCTCGTCTAGACCCCGCGTTCGTTTAGGTGGCAGACGCCGTTAAACTAACGTGACGTTGTTTAATTAGAGGGCAAATATGATGAAGCTCTTAACCGACTGGGGGTTTGGCCGCGAGGGATGGCAGCAGGGTGTGAGGGGTGAGTATTGGGTGCTAACTCAAGCGCTGCTGTTGCTAGGTGTGGTTTTTCTCCCCTCTTATCGACTTTGGGGGTTCAATCCTGCGGCTCCCTGGGTGTATGGAATTTGGGGAGGTGCAGCTATGTTGGGGTTAGCAGCTACTATCCTATTGGGCAAGGGCTTGGTCGATTTGGGTCAGAGCCTGACTCCTTTGCCTTATCCCAGGGATGATGGTCAGCTAGTACAATCGGGAGTTTACGGCGTTGTGCGGCACCCAATTTATAGCGGGGTGATTTTGGGGATTTTGGCATGGGGGCTATATCAGCTCAGTGTGACGCATGTAGCAGCGGCGATCGCCTTCCTTCTGTTCTTCGATGCGAAAGCTCGCCGTGAAGAACAATGGCTCTCCGAGAAATATGGAGAGTACGCCGCTTACCAACAGCGGGTAAAAAAACTGATTCCTTGGGTGTATTGAGAGAGGTAGTGGTATTGATATAAGGATTTTTTGATGGGCGGGCTAAGCCCGCCCGTCAAAAAATCCTTACCAATTTATGACTACCTTGAGAGAAAACTGAGGCTCCAATTATAGCTACAGTCAGCGCGGTGTAGGACAAGGACATTTTTAGTGGCGCGCTTTGCGCGCCACTAAAAATGTCCTAAATAAAGTGGCTACGGCTATAAAAGGCACCCCACGACGCGGGGTGCCTTTTAATTGGGAGTTTTTTGAGGACTATCCATCAACGTCTAAGGTGCTGGTGAATCCTTCGGTAGGAGTCCACTGAATTGCTCCGTCCTGGTAGGTAGAGAAGGTCGGGATAGTGTGGGTGTGAAACCAGTTCTGAGTTGAAGGAGAGAGAGGTTTAGGGGACGCGATCGCCAGCTTTGGACTGATTTGCGCCAGTACGGTTTCGTCTAGTGAACTGCCATTCCACCAAAGCACGCTAGTGAGTGTGGCCAATTTGGGCGTTAGGGCTGCTAACGCTGATGAGGAATCAGGTGCATTGAGCAGCAGCCAAATTTGATCGCCAATTTGAAATCGCAGGGCAAGGGGGTCAAGACTTAGCGGACGTAGAGCGATCGCTGCGGTCTTGATCGAGTCATCTACTTGCAGTGGGATTACCTGAGCCTGCTGGGTCTGTAGGGACGTGAAAAGGGCTGTACGGTTAGGGTCGAGGGGTAGGGTGGCTGCTTGGTCAGCAGTTCGGATATTGCCCTGGGGAGAGTTAGATACACTGTGGAACGCCCGCACTGGAATGGTTTGAAGGAGACGGTACCAGCCCGCTGTGGTGTCAGGGTCGAGGGTAGGAGCGATCGCCCAGTTAATCCGATTTATTCCACGCTGTCGTAAAAACGGCAGCACCGTGAAGATGACATCTTGTTCACTGCTGTTGCCAATTAACCCCACTTCGCCTTGGTTTTGCACCACCAGCATGGGCTGCTCGGCAGTCGCCAGCACGGTTACTTTGACAGTGGTGGCCGCCGCCGACCAAGCTGGAACGGCTATTAAGCCTATACAGACAATTCCCACAGTCCACCAGCGCCGTTGCAGATGGGGCAACCACCAAACCAGCACAAACAGAAGATAAAGAGCGATCGCCTGACTGGCCTGAATCGTCCCAGTAGCAACGCTGCTGCCTGGTAGCTGGTTGGTCAATTCTGCCATCTGAATCAAACCGTGGGCGGGGAAATACATCAGTTTTGACAGCGCCGCTCCAACGGAGGGTGAGAGCAGAGCCACCAGAGCCGTAATGCCACTGCCCAAGCTAATTAGCGTAATTAAAAGCGCCGTCAGCATGTTAAGCACAATGCTGTAGGGAGAGACAACGCCAAACACAAAGAGCTGAAGTGGTAATGTCCAAATGTAAGCGGCTAGAGGAACCGCCACCAAGGAGGCGATCGCCGTCGGCATCCAGTCTAGCCATTTCGTCAGCACGGGTGCCGTCACTAGCAGCCCCAGCGTTGCCAAGAAACTAAGCTGAAATCCCAGATTCCAGATCCAGATAGGATTCCAGAGCAGCAATAGCGTCGCCGCCAGAATCAGCGCGCCCAATGATTTAATCCGCCGCTCCAGCGCCAGTGAGAGCAAGACTGCCAAGCCCATTAACCCAGCTCGCAACACCGACGGTTCCAGTCCAGTTAGCCCAATGTAGAGAAGTAGGGTGCCAATCGAGATCGGCAGCGCCAGCCGGGGAGAGAGCGATCGCGTCAGGTTTAGCATAATGCCAATCAAGAGCGATACTTGAAACCCCGAAGCCGCCAGAGCATGGGCTAATCCGGCTTGGGCAAAGCTATCTTTAACCTCGTGCGGCACATCCACGCCACTTTTACCTAGCAACATAGCGCTGACGAGTGGCCCCTCTGGCACCCCTAGCCCAGACACTTGAGCGCGCACAATCCGCTGGCGCACCTGCCAAAGCCAGTGTTGGGGCATGTAGAAGAGCGATCGCTGCCATGTACGTTCGTCCCTAAACCGCCCTTCCGCTTCTGGGAAGTCTACTTGCTTTCCCCGCAGCCCCACAAACATGCCCTGCTGAGCCAAATACGCCCGAAAATCAAATCCTCCTGGGTTCGCTGCCGCTGTCGGCTCGTACAACACCCCCCGCACGCTAACCATCTGCCCAGGATAAAGCCCCGTTCCCTGCAACAGCGGTACCGTAGCATAGGCGCGACCAGTGACAGACTCAGCTACTATTTCTTTGCCTTCTGCCGTAATCACCCGCGCCCGAAACGCCCCCAGTTCAAACTGGATTTTTTGGCTGCGAGTCAATCGAGGTGGCGTTTCTACAAAACCTTGCACCTCCACAGATGGAGCCGCTTGACCCACGCCCACCTCGGCTAGAACCGGGTTAGCTAGTACAGTACTGATGTCATTTGCATCTGGCTGAGGCAATCGCACCTGAAAATACAGCACCGCCAGTAACCCCACAATCCCAGCAGCAATCCACAGGAGTGCTCTTGGCCCCGTTCTCCAAAGGCGCGGCATGAGAACCGCCAAGCTCAAACCCAGCAAAGGAAGGGCGATCGCCCCCACTGGTATTGCCCCAACTTGCCCTGGTACTCCTGTTACCCATAGCCCTAACACAAACGCCAGACAGAGCACCACACCCGCTGCTGCATCCATAAAAACACTCAGTTTTAACGCACCCGTTGAAAAAAGTATTCCCCAGTCGGGTACGCAGACGCCCAAGACGAAGATTTAAAAAAACTGAGAGTTCCGCGTTTCGCACGGAACTCTCAGTATGCTTCAGAGTTAGCTTAAATTAATGTTGCTTAAATCGATAGCCCTAGTTTTAAGCCAAAAATGCCGTGCACAATCAAAATGGCCATGGCTACACTGCCTAATGTGGCATGAATTGTCCGAAACAATTTCCCCTTGGAAAACCCAAAGGCAGCAATTAGCCCATTGATAGCTAGGAGGGCGATCGCCACTGAACCTATCCAAAAATGGGCGCTTTCCAAAATCGGATGCTCTTGCATCACCAGCGACAAAACACCGCCTGTATAGCCCAGCACGATGAATAAAAACATCAACGGCGCTAGCTTCTTATGCTCCGCACGCTTTTGAGCAGCAGCGGCATCATCCGTTGCGGTCAACAGTCGCCCCTGCCAACCCGTCCACACCACAAAACTACCCATCACCAGCACCACAATCCCCATCATGGCCGGATGCCCCCAATGCACAATCGGCTCTGGGGTACCCAAACTGCGAAACCAAGCAGCGATTGGCTCCAAAAACTCACTCAAACTCTTGCCCCAGTCAGACATTATGCTTCCCTCTAGATCAATCAAAAAACTCAGATCCTGCGGATTGTGGTAGTGGTATTGATGTAAGGATTTTTTGATGGGAGGGCTTCGTCCGCCCATCAAAAAATCCTTACCAATTTGGGACTACCCAGATTGTAAACAACCTAACGTGCCTTAGCTTTCGTAAAAGGACGATTAAGTCGCCCCTTTACAAAAACGTTTAGGTATCCGAGCGCAAAGCTACAAATGTGCTCCGTCTTTCCGTCTTTGTGCCACTTGCGTTGGCATAGAGCTTGCCCAACGTGCCAGAGAGCAGATTGACCTAAAAAGATGCTTAATTTACTTTTACAAATCACTTAGATAGTGTATCAAGTCCTGTTTATCAATTTCTTAAGAGCCTTAAGGTTTTAAAGACTTTGGCTATTTTGTGGCGATCGCTTACTGAGTTTACATTTAGCCTTCGGCCATTAACCTTCAAAATAGAATCAGTGAGGCGGCTATGCAGCAGACCATCACACAAATGTAGGACTGCTATGTGTTGGACTAGGCAATTATGTTAGATCTTTATTCTGCGGGGCATACTGCTTAGTAATGCAAGCCCTAACAACCACTTTTAAGATTATCGATTGCAATCTTCAACCCACTAGTTACTCAGAGAATATTGTTACTTTATAGGCATGGTTTATTTTCAGGATATCCGCTCAGCGCGGGTCTTAAATCTAAATCGCATTGTGCACTGAATATGCAATGTCGTTGGTAATAGCGTATCTTTCATCAGTTAGAGATCAGTGTCGTAGAGATCAGTGTCGTATGTTATTGAATCAGTGAGTGTTGGGTTAACAAGCAGTCTGGTGTGGAACATTATTCCCCAAACATTTCTATGAACACTCCGATTCCACGCTCCAAAGGATTGCCTCTGCGCTTGGTACTGGTCGTACCCTTTGTCGTACAAATTTCGGTTGCAGTTGGGTTAACGGGATGGCTCTCCATTCGTAATGGTCAGCAAGCCGTGAATGATGTTGCTAGCCAGCTTCGCAGTGAAGTAACGAACCGCATTGATAGTGAAGTACGTCATAATCTGGAAACCGCAGATACGGTGAATCAACTGGCGATTAAAGCATTTCAGCGTGAGGGGTTAGATTTAGGAAATGTGCGATCGCCTGAAGCCATTTACTGGGATTTTCTAACTAGCGTTGGCTCCATCAGTGGATTGGGATTTGCCAACACAACTGGGAATCTCTCTGCTGTTCAGCGCCGCACCAAAAATGGACAGGACATTTACTTTATTGAATATGCCACGGCTGCAACAGGTCAAAAATGGTTTAGCAGTCAGGTTGATACCCAAAAGCGCACAGTCAATTCTTCCCTGGGTGAAAAGCTATTGGACGGGCGAGAGCGACCCTGGTACAAAGCGGCTGTAGCAGCTCGTGGCGCAGCCTGGAGTCCGATTTACACCTCCGTCAGCCGCTCAGCCGATAAAACCCTTGCCATTAATGTTTCCCGCCCCATCTACGACTCAAACAACAATCTTCAGGCAGTTGCCGGAATTATTTTTAACCTCCGACAAATTAGCCAATTTTTGGACAGTCTGAATATAAGCCAGTTGGGACAGACGTTTGTAATCGAGCGCTCAGGTGAATTGGTCGGCACCTCTGACGGCGCAGATCCCTTTACCGTCAATGGTGAGAAGGTAGAGCGACTTCAGGCGGTAAACAGTACCAACCCGCTGACCAGCGCCTCTGCTGCCTATCTCACTGAGCAATTTGGCGATCTAAGCAAAATTGAGCAGCCCCAACAGCTTGAGTTTTTGATTGATGGCGAGCGTCAGTTCCTTCAAGTTACGCCGCTCTCCTTTGGCAATGGCATTAACTGGCTAATCGTCGTGGCAGTGCCAGAATCAGATTTTATGGAGCAGATTAATACCAACACGCGTAACACCGTTCTGCTGTGTCTGATGGCGTTGGCTATTGCTAGTTTGGTGAGTGTGCTGACCTCCCGCTGGATTACCCGTCCGATTCTGAAGCTGAACGGAGCTTCACGGGCGATCGCTAACGGTCAACTCGACCAAACTTTAGATATCAAAGGGATTAGCGAACTAGAAGTGCTGGCTCAGTCTTTTAACCAAATGGCGAAGCAGCTAAAAGGCTCTTTTGAGGGACTGGAAGCACGAGTTGAGCAGCGCACCGCAGAACTGAAGGACGCCAAAGAATCCGCCGATACCGCCAATAAAGCCAAGAGTGAGTTTTTGGCTAATATGAGCCACGAGTTACGCACGCCTCTCAATGGCATTTTAGGCTACGCCCAGATTCTGGGTCGCTCGCAAAGTTGGGGCGAAAAAGAAAACAAAGGCATTGACATCATCTACCAATGCGGTTCCCATCTCCTAATGCTCATTAACGACATTTTAGATATCTCCAAAATTGAAGCCCGTAAGTTAGAGTTGGATGCTCACACCGTTCACCTACCAGCACTGCTCCAGGGAATTGTCGAAATTGTAGGCATCCGAGCAGAGCAAAAAGGGATTGACTTTGTCTATCTCACGGATGCTAGCCTTCCAGAAGGCGTTGATGTCGATGAGAAACGACTGCGCCAGGTATTAATCAATCTGTTGGGCAACGCCGTCAAATTTACAGACCAGGGTCAAGTCACCTTCAAAGTTGAACGACTCGATCACAGTCCTCTAAGTGCCTTAGATAAACTGACTAGAGCATCGACAGCTAAAGTTAGGTTTCACGTCAGCGACACGGGGATCGGGATGAGTGCCGAGGCGTTAGAGAAGATCTTCCAGCCCTTCGAACAAGTCAGCAACCAAAAACGCAACTCAGAAGGCACTGGGCTAGGCCTAGCCATCAGCCAGACACTTGTACAACTGATGGGCAGTCAAATTCAAGTACACAGTCAACTGGGCGAAGGCAGCACCTTCTTCTTTGACGTAGAACTACCGCTAGCCGCAGAATGGCGACATACCGCACCGACTGCCAGCGGAGAGCATCTAGTGGGCTATCAAGGGGAACGCAAATCCATCTTAATTGTCGATGACAAGTGGGAAAACCGCTCGGTGATTGTCAACCTGCTAGAACCATTGGGCTTCACCGTCATCGAAGCAGAGAATGGTCAAGAAGGATTGACTCAAGCAAATCAAACCCAGCCCGATTTAATCATCACCGATATCGTCATGCCCGTGATGGACGGCTACCAATTTCTCCATGAAATTCGCCACTGTGAAACGCTCAAGGCGCTGCCCGTGATTGTATCCTCTGCCTCGGTCTCCAGTGCAGACCAGCAGCAGAGCCTAGATACCGGAGGCGACGATTTTCTAAGCAAGCCTGTACAGGCAGACGAGTTGTTTCAGATGCTCCGTAAACACCTGAAACTGACTTGGACATATGAAGCCACAGCCTCCTCTAGTGAACCGATACAACCGTCAGCCCCCACGCCACAAACTAGCCCTGCTCTGGTTACACCGCTCATTGTGCCACCGTCAGCAGACTTGAATCAGTTGCTTCAGTTAGCCGAACAGGGACGACTCAAAAAACTCACAGACGCTGCTAAAGCCTTGGCACTACAAAATCCTCAGTACGCACCGTTCGCGCAGCATCTGCTTGAGTTGAGCAAAGGGTTTCAAGTTGCAAAATTGGAAGCGTTTATTCGACAATTCCTCAATGAAGTTACCTGTTGAAAGGGTGGTCATGAAAGATACTCAGTTAGTGTTGGTGGTCGATGATACACCTGCCAATCTGGAAGTGGTGGCGGAAGCCCTCAGTGATGCTGGTTTTGAAGTGGCGATCGCCACTGATGGAGAACGCGCCATCAAACAGGCCATCATCAGCCAGCCTGATTTGATTTTGCTCGATGTCATGATGCCAGGAATTGACGGCTTTGAAACCTGCCGTCGCCTCAAAGCATCTCCCATTACAGATGATATTCCAGTCATTTTCATGACAGCTCTCTCTGACACCAGAGATAAAGTCAGGGGATTTGACCTAGGAGCGGTGGACTATGTCACCAAACCCTTCCAAGAGGCAGAACTGCTGGCTCGGGTCACCACTCAGTTAAAGCTGCGCCATCTCCATCAAACTCTGGAGCACCAGGTCGAAGAACGCACCAGCGAACTCCAAGCTGCTCTGCACCAAGTCCAGCAGTCTCAGGTGCGGTTAGTCCAATCTGAAAAGATGGCTGTTCTAGGACAATTGGTCGCTGGAGTGGCGCATGAAATTAACAATCCAGTGAATTTTATCTATGGCAACCTCGCTTACGTGCAAACGTATATCGAGGATGTGTTGTCGTTTGTCCAGTTGTATCACCAGCACAGTGATAACTCAGCACCTGAACTGCAAAAGGCTGCTATTGACCTTGATTTAGAGTTTATTCAGCAAGACTTGCCCAAAACCCTCGCCTCGATGAAGATGGGCACTCATCGCATCTGCGAAATTGTGCGATCGCTCCGCAACTTTTCTCGGCTTGATGAAGCAGAATGCAAGGCGGTTGATATCCATGAGGGTATCAATAGTACGTTGTTGATTTTGCAACATCGTCTCAAGAATAAGCCTGACCATCCAGAAATTCAGGTGATTCGTGAGTATGGTCAACTGCCGCTCGTTGAGTGCTATGCCGGCTCGTTGAACCAAGTGTTTATGAATATTCTGGCCAATGCAATTGATGCATTAGAAGAACTCAGCACTAAACAAACGTATCAAGATAATCAAACGAATCCCTGTCGTATTACCATTCGCACCTGTACAGTTGATGAGCACCGGGTGCAAGTTTCTATCGCAGATAATGGTGGTGGTATTCCTGAGGAGATTCAATCGCGTATCTTTGACCCCTTCTTCACCACTAAGCCGGTCGGAAAAGGAACCGGAATGGGTATGTCCATTAGCTATCAAATCACTACTGAAAAGCACAATGGCACTTTGACCTGTGTCTCTAAGCCCGGTCATGGTACTCAGTTCACCATCCAAATCCCCATTCGAAGAATGATCCACACAACAGAGTAACGTCAGGTTCTAAAAAGTTCAACCTAAATAAAAACCAAATTCTAAAACCCTGCGCCGCCCGCACAGCGGGCGGCGCAGGGTTTTAGAATCTTATATTTAATTAAGCCCACCTACTTAAGAAGTTATAGCGGTAGCCATGATCAATAGGACGCCTCCCTGTCATTCCCGCGCAGGCGGGAATCCATCTGCTCGATAGGTGCCAGCGTCATTCCCGCGCAGGCGGGAATGACACCGGGATGATTTTTGTTTGCTGATCCCTAAGGATTTTTAGATGGGCAGGCTTTGCCTGCCCATCTAAAAATCCTTACTCCACTATCCATTTGAACGTACTGGGAGAGTCTAATACCGATATCCCACCGTATCAGATACCAGAAACATACCGCCAAACTTTTCTAGAATAGGCTGTAGCTCCAAATATAGTGGCTCTTCCTCTCCTATCAAACAAGTCATCAAAATATAGACACTGCTGAGTTGATCATCCAGATCATCGGTAGATTCACCAAATTCTCCGCGCCCTACTACATTACGAATGATGCTGTACTTTTTAATGCCAAATTTTTCTAACCGTTTTAATACAGGCTTCAACTCGATCGCAGGGATCACTATTTCGACACGTTTGATGGTGTTCACTAGATTCACGTCCAAATTCGCTGAATAATTTGTAAATACACTGGAATCCCTACAATAATATTGAACGGAAAGGTCAGAGCAAGTGCCATTGAGATATATAAACTTGGATTAGCCTCAGGCACACTCATCCGCATAGCTGCTGGAACGGCAATGTAAGATGCACTAGCACACAGCACTGTAAACAATAGCGCGTTTCCTATTGACATTCCTAGAAGCTTTGCTAGGCCAATTCCAATCAAGGCATTCAACACGGGCATCAGAAGGGAAAAGCCAATCACAAATGATCCAGCTTGTTTTAAGTCGTTAATTCGGCGGGCAGCAATTAAGCCCATATCTAATAAGAAAAAACACAATATTCCATAAAACAACTCGTCAGAAAACGGTCTGATTTTATCCCAACCACTATTGCCTGTTAATAATCCAATAATCAGGCTACTAACTAACAGAAAAACCGATCCGTTTAGACAGGCCTCTCGCAACACCTCACTCCATGAGGCAGCTTCAACGGTAGTTTTATCCTTTTCAGGATCAGCCGCTAGCCGTACTAAAATGATGCCTACCACAATAGCAGGAGACTCCATTAGCGCCAGAGCAGCAACCATATGACCACCAAATCCCAACTCTAATTTTGTGAGTAAGGCACTGGCAGTAATAAACGTTACAGCGCTAATTGAGCCATAGGTAGCGGCGATCGCGGCTGAGTTGTAAATATCAAGCTTCAGCCTCAAGATAAAAAACGAATAAATTGGTACTAAGCAAGCCATCACAACAGCGGCCACCAGGGTAATTACAATATCCCAACTTAAGCCACTTTCAATAATTTCATGGCCACCCTTAAAGCCGATTGCAAACAGCAAATAAAGCGAAAACATTTTTGGTAGGGGCTGCGGAATTTCTAAATCTGACTTTAGCAAAATTGCTGCCATACCTACAAAAAAGAACAAAACTGGAGGGTTGAGGATATTGGAGAGAATTAAGTTAAATTCCATAGGGGCTTGATTAAAAAAATGAATTTTTAGCGATGCTCACCAACTTCACTGCTCCGTCAATTTCAGCGTGATGCCTTTTGTCAAGTTTGGTGAAATCAGGCTGGCTGTTTAAGTCTTGATGGCGACAGTTATTAAGTTTTGGATCTTGTTTGGATCTTGCTGATTTTGACTTATGCTGATTTTGACTTATTAAGGATAGACCTTCAACCGAGGCGACAAGGTGCAATAGAATTCGATAGTTTTTATAGAAAAAACTGAAGTGGGTTGATATTACCACCTTTGACGCTACGTCAACATGGGCGGAGGCCAGGAGAGATGTATTGAGAAATAGCGGTTATTGTAACAACAATATTTAGCCAGACCGTTCGGTTTCGCTAGTGTGATAGAGTTCCACACTAGTAACCCTTTGGGAATTGTGAGGTCTACTATGACATTGAAACCAGGCTTGAACCAATGTAAGTTTTTTGTTGGGTTGGCTGCTGCACTTGGTGCCAGCAGCTTTGAGCTAGTAGTCGGTGGCGCGATCGCCCCAGTTCTGGCTCAAACCCCCGATATTCCTTTATACGAACGCCCAAGCTATAACAATACCTGCCGCTCTAGCGGGACGAGTGCTATCACCCTCTACTCCAACGCGTCTCAAACTCAGGTAGTGCGACAATTACAGCCTTATACACGAGTTACATTGACGGGAGTATTGGGTCAAGGCATTGCCCAAATTCAGCAGCCTGCTCTGGGTTGGGTGCGTACCGCCACGCTACTAGCCAACTGTGACGCTGGCCCCGATCCAGGTACTCCTGTTGGTACGTGTTACCAAGTCGTTCCTGCTGAAATGCAGGTTCGTACAACACCCTACGGTGCATACCTAGCAACGGTATTGGCTAATGAGTCGGTATACGCCACGAACCCGCCTCAACGACAAACCACTTCAGATGGCCGGGTCTGGCTGCGGACGTACTATAAAGGCACCACCAATCTTGGCTGGATTGCAGAAACAGGAACCAGCGGTTTAGGTATGAACTTGAGGCGCTGTAACCCATAGAGTCCAGATAGGGCTAGTGGTATTGATGTAAGGATTTTTTGATGGGCGGGCGAAGCCTGCCCATCAAAAAATCCTTACCAATTTAGGACTACCCAGATAGGATTCAGCAACGCTTTTATTGTTTGCAAGATGCGCGACACTCACCTTGCAAACAGTGCACACTAAACCTCCTGCATGAATGCCTTTTTGAGGGCATGAATCGTTTCCTGGCGAAGCCAGGAAACGATTCATACAGGAGGTCTAATCCTGGTTGACTGACAAATCTCTTGAACACCTGCTGCACCGCCAGGAAATCAATTTCCTGGCTCATCACTAAAGTCCTCTAAAGAGGACTAGATCAGGGTCTGAGTCTATTTCAATAGACTTTCACGATTAGCCCAAAATTTATTTTAGGGCGGGTTGACAACGCAGCAATGAGACTTTCAGGGCTTTTGTCAGTCAATCAGGGTCTAATCAATTGGCATTCCAGATTAAGCAATGCCAATTATCTTGGCGGGAACACCAACGACTGTTTTTCCAGGCGGAATATCGGATAAGACAACGGCATTTGCGCCAATATTTGCATCATCGCCCGCAATAATGCCGCCCAGAATGACAGCGCCAGCGCCTACGTTAACCCGTGCGCCCAGTTTGGGTGCCTCTAGAGGGCGATCGCGATATCGGTTTCCCAGGGTTACTCCCTGTCGAATTATGGTGTCATCCCCGATGATGCAGTTGCCATGAATTACAATTCCACCCTGATGTTCAATTACAACCCGTCGCCCTAGCTGCACAGTGTAGGGCAACTCAATGCCATACACGTTACGTACATGACGAAACATGGCTCGATAGAGAATACTGAAAGGGGCACGTAGCAGTTTTGGCTCTACGGTCATACGCCAGACACCAAACCGCTGTACAGCAACAGCCCGAAACCCTGGTTTTGTCCAGTCGCACCCGTGGGCAACCCAGTCTTCTTTGATTTGCTGCCATAGGGTCAGCGGTGCTGCATCGGGCTGGCTCGTCGTGAGAGATGAGTGGGGATGTGCAACCATAGAATTCCTTGAATTGCTAAGTAGTTCAACCTAAGTAAAAACAAGATTCTAAAAGTCTGCGCCGCCCGCGCAGCGGGCGGCGCAGACTTTTGGGGTTTTATGTTTAATTACGCCCACCTGCTTAACGGCAGTGTTTTAGAGGCGGGCATTGATGAGTCTTTGACTATGCACAGCGGGCAGGTTTGACGTGACCGCCCTTAGCAAACACACTGTTCTTCAAAAAATCGACCCATAGCTGCGGCGGATCACGATCGGGCTTGTTTTGAAGCGATCGCCGCATGTGCCACAGCGCGTAAGCCGCCGCCCACACTGCATCGGTAGCCGCCGTGTACAGCCAGCCGTGATTCTTTAGAAAATAGCGGCGACGCGAGTCGAACCAATACTCTGGACGGCGTTTAGCAGGGCGTTTTGGGTCAGTTACACCAGAACTTTGACCAACCAGATGCACCACATGGCTCTGCGGTACATACCAACAGCCCCAGCCCGCACGATGGGCTTGCAGGCAAAAATCCATCTCTTCGTAATACATAAAGTATTCTTCGTCCAGTAGCCCGATCGCCTCAAATACCTCGCGCCGCACTATCATGCTGGCTCCGGCAACCCAGTCGGTAGCGATCGCCTCGTCCGACACCGGAGGTGCGACAACCCATCGATCTAACAGCTTAGAGACCAGACCCAGCCGCAAACCCGCATCCACTTCGCTAAACAGCGAATGAAATCGGAAGGCCGAGCGCTGGGCAGTGCCATCGGGATCTTCCAACCGACTACCTGCAATGCCCACATCGGGATGCTGTTCCATGAACGTGACTAGGTGTTGCACGCCTGCTGATCGAACAATTGTATCGGGATTTAGCAGCAGAACGTAAGGCGGTAGCGTTGCGGCCTGAAGGACAGGGCGGATGGCAGCATTGTTGCCATAAGCAAAGCCCCCATTGCGATCGAGAGGCCTCAGAGTGACCCATGTTTCCCACTTCTCTGCGGCGATCGCACCAGCAATTTTCTCAACCGAATCGTCTCCTGACCGATTGTCGGTTACTATCACACGGGTATCTGGCAGGGCTTGAATCTCTGGAACCAGCGATCGCAGAGCATCAATAGTTAAGTCTGGCGTGCGATAGTTAACAATCACTATTAGCAAACCAACAGGAGGCAGCAAGCCAACGGGAGATGGGAGCAGGTCAATCATAGAACTTAAACCACCTTACACAATTTTTGATAGTCTGCTGCTTGGCGCTGACGCAGTTGGGTTAGTCCTTTGCTGACCATTTTCCACAGCGGTGGGGCTTCATTTTTTAACGCCCCCAACGGTTCTAGCCATGCTGCTACATCAGGATGCGTTGTCTGTAGACAGGTCAGCAGCGTATCCCAAAACGGCATCCACATGGCATCGTGGTAGTGCAGGATTTTGGCAGCGCGGAGTGTTTCAGCGTCATACCACTGCGGGTAAGTTTTGGTGCCCATACCATAGTTGTGAGAATGCGGCAGCGATCGCCAGCTCTAAATCATCCCATGCGATGCAGCGCTCGTGCTGAGGCGCGTAGTAATCGGTAGCTTTGTACATCACCTCTGCCGCGTCTGAAACCACCAAAAAACCGTGGGCAAAACCGGGTGGCACCCAGAGCTGCTTTTTATTTTCGGCACTCAATAGGCAAATTACCCATTGCCCAAACGTTGGCGAGCTTTTACGAATGTCTACGGCCACATTCAAAATGGCCCCTACTAACACGCGCACCAATTTGCCCTGGAGCTGCTGACTCTGATAATGCGCCTCCCAAAGCACGTTGTAGGTCGAACGAGAGTGGTTGTCCTGCCAAAGCGAGCGTGAATTCCTGCTTTATCTGCAAACCTTTGCTCGTTATAGCTCTCAAGAAAGAAGCAGCGACTGTCTGCAAGGGCGCGAGGCTCTATCACCAAAACATCGGGAATTTCCGTAGGGAAGACATTCATGAGTATCCTCTGGTTTAGTGCTACGCTACCGTTGTCCTTTGGGTATAGCGGTAGCCATGATCAATAGGACGCCTCCCTGTCATTCCCGCCTGCGCGGGAATCCATCTGCTCGATAGGTGCCAGCGTCATTCCCGCCTGCGCGGGAATGACGCTGGCATGTCCTAAGCTTTATGACTATGGCTATATAGCGGTTCCTCTTAACATGAGGTACACGTTGGACAGACAGGGTAAGGGTTTCAGCTTGTTATTCGTACCGCACCAGATCGGTAACCGCTATAAGACAAACCTAAGTCACTTTCGTTTGGCACCCATTTAGACTACCGCTTTTTAATACAGATCCTAATTCAACTGCTATGAACTGGCTTTGTTACCGGGCACCCACAAATTTGCAATCCTTGAATCATCTAGGTTTAGCGTTCCCAATCTTGAAGCGTATGCAACATTAAGTCCGGCAATAGGGTTATTCCTATAAACAGAACAAAAAGTCTTAAACCCAGATTTTTAGTCGGCGGAGCATTTTCACGCTGGCTAAAAATCTGGGTTTAAGGAGGGCTTTGATTTTTGTGCTGTGTCAGGAAGCCATTCACGTTAACTCTGATTTCAGAATTGACTGGAGAGCTGCTCCCCAACTGTTATTGGGTTCATAGAATTGCTGGCTCAACTGGCTACAGCTTTGACGTTTTTCCTCATAAAACGAACGATCTTGACACAGTTTAAGGATTGCATCTGTATAACCGTCGATATCCTCAGGCAATACTTCAACTACGCCTGCTGCAACATAGGCGATCGCTGGACAAACCGTTGAAGTAATCACAGGTCGCCCCGCTAAAATTGCCTCTGCAACCACCTGATTGAATCCCTCAACAAAGTCTTTGCGGGTTGGCACAATAACGGCGTGAGACTGCTCAAAAATCCGTTGCATTTGGGATTTGTTGCAATGACCGTGACAAACAAAGTGATCGCCGAGTCCCGTCTGTTGAGTCGTAGAACGCAGCAATTCCAGCGCTGAACCTGAACCACAGATGTCAAAAACGATATCTTGATTTTTGACTAGGATTAAACGCTTAGCAATTTCCAATAAATCAAAAACGCCTTTGTCTGTTTCAATTCGCCCTGCAAAAACTATCCGAAACGGCAATGTATCTGGGTTCGCGGGCTGTATCGCTTCAAATTGATTTCGACGATAGAGCGGTAGAAAGGGGACAATCGGTTGGGTCTTGCCCCCGGTTAATTCTGCCACCTGTTTTCCAATGTCTTCAGAAACCGTTATCATCGCGTAGCAGTCTCTCTGAAATAGGCGACAGCTGAGTTTTAAGAACAGTGTTTCCGTCCGTTTTTGAGGCAAATACTTGCGCCATAGAACACAGTGCAGCGAAGGAATGACTTTGATTCCGAAGTAAGACATCAGAGACAGCACAAACCAGTGGGTTGTGCCACTGTCTACCACCACAAAATCTGCCCTAAATCGAAGGGCAGAGAGGATTAGACGGAGACCATACCAAATTTCATACACATGATACAAAAGACCCAGTCGAAAGCCGGTGGCCTTGGGCCGATGCTCCAACCGAAACTGACCGTCTTTGAGTTGCTCTCGCTCTCGATAGGACGAAATTACATACGCCTGCCATCCCAAAGCTGCACACAGGTCATAAAACTGCCCAGAATAAGTGACAGAAACTTGAGCGGGGTCATCCTGCTTGTTTAACCAATGGCGGTAGGTTCCAATGATGTTTCCAGGGCCAGCGGCATAGAGAATCTTTGCAGGGTGCAAGCTTGGGCGAGTGTGGTTAGGCATCGTGCAATTCGCATTCATGTTAGAGGAGTGAAAACTGCTGAAGCCTGCACAGCATGTACAATCGCTGGGTAAGCGCTATGCAGGCTTTAGCGGTTTATGTTGAGCGACTAAGTCTCATGCTTAAACCATCGTGCATTGTTTGCAATACGCTTTTTCCTGGCGCGATCGCCACAGCTTCAGCCCCTTACCCATTGCTCGCCAAAGCGGATGGCTGTCATTCTTGAGGGTGCCCTGAGGTGCCAACCAGGCCACAACCTCGGGATGCGTGCCCTTTAAAGATTCTAGGAATGCATCCCAGGTAGGCTCCCACATGGCATCGTGATAGTGCAGAATTTTGGTCTGCTGTAACCGCTCTGGAGTGCACCAAAGGGGGTCTGTCTTGCTGCCCACTTGAAAGTTGTAGGGGTAGGGAAGCGATCGCCACTTCAAGCCCTGCTGCACCACCGTCATTCCTAAGGTATGCTGCGTAAAATAAGCGTTTTTAGTTACTTTTGAAGTTAGACGAGCATTAAAAAACTTCAGCGTCGTTTCTAAATGATGCTTAGAAAATCCGGTAGAGCGTCGGTAGGCAAAAACACCGCTATTCCAGTAAAGGCGAATGCGCGCCCCCTCCTGTTCCGTAACAATCCACGGTAATGCATCAATATCCAGCCCAATAGCGTTGCAAACTGCTCGCCAGTAAGAGTCAAACGGATCGTCTGAGCCAGTTGTGCCCAAGTTCTTGTCGGGCGCACAGGCAACAAACTCCTCATCAGGTTGCAGCAAAAGTTGCTCAGGCTCATCCAGAATTAGCAAATCGCTATCTAGCCAGCCTATACAGTCTGATGTACAAATCCTTTCTACCGCTGCCATTGCATGGTGCTTATTCAAAAAGCCCTTCCAGGCATAGGGATTATCTGCCCGAAACCGCAGATACTCTACTCCAAGCCGTTCAAAAGCAGCGTGGGTGCTAAGCGCCAGGGGAGGGCTAAGGCGGGGTGTCACTGCAAATACAGGGGCATCTGCAAACCGTCCACCCCACCGCCGCAGGCTCTCAATCATGCGAATAGTTTGGGTCTCTAGTCCACCCGATTCAACGCAGCACACAAATGTAATTGAAGGGGAAATGCTCATTCTGAGAAGCTCTTAAATAGAGAGGTTGAGAAATCCTGAAGCGATAAACACTGAGAAATTTTCTTGTGCTTTATAGCCCTTCAAGGGCTAGTTAGGAAGGGTGCAGAGGTCTTACCCCTAGCTTGGAGACGAAAGCCCCATACCTCTTTGTCCTAACCGTCTTGATGGTTGCTATAGCAAATTTGTTAGCCTTGCTTTGGCGTATTTTGATGGGTAATTTGCTGCACTTACCGCAACACACGGCACATCAAAAACGGGCCCGGCAAGCGACTGATCGCCTGAACAATTTACAAAATAACTTTATTGCCCATGACAGCATAGGTAGACTGTGGTCACTGCAATTTGCGATTATCCAAGCAATATTCTTGCTGTGTGAGCTAGCATTAGCAATTTGACACTTTTAATGTGCCCATAGCGCACACAAAGATAACATTGCATTGTGCTCCAAAGGAATTGGCAGCTTTAAAGAGAAACGGTATTACCAGAATGGAAACGGTATTACTCACCGTTGAGGTGTTAACCGTTTGGATGGTGCAATACCTTTCGCAATCACTTGCTTTTGGGTAAGCTTCACGGGTTGCGGATTCATCACCAACCCAGCAATTCCGCCACAGGCCAGCGTAAACACCGGATTAATCATCGCATTCAACACACAATCCAACGCAAACAAGGTGCTAACCACTGTTAGACAAGCTACGGGCGCTATTGCCGGATGCTTCCAGGTGCGAGGTGGATAACGCGAAAAACAAAAGCAAAGGGATGGCAGTAAGATTGAACTAAACAAGCTGATTACACCGATGATGCCCTGATTACCAAAGGCAATGATCCACAAACTGTCCGTTACGGAGATATCTTTGCCATAGTCGTCATACACGCGGGCACGACCCCACCCTCCCCAGCCAAACACCATTTTCTCTCGCGCCTTTTCCCCTAAAATTTCTTCGTTAGCCAGCCGAAAATCTAAGGACTGAGCACGTTCTGCATTCAGCGTTTTGGTAAGCGTGGTATTGACCTGTGCGCGTTTTTCGGGGGTAATAGCACCCGACACACCCAGATACAAATATCCACCAATAAACGCAATTAACACCAGCAGCGGCAGGGTACTGCGGATTTTCTTACCTGCAAATAAAATACCAAGCCCCATCACCAATAGCAGATAGGCTCCGGTTGAACGGCAATTGATAAACGTAAACAGCACGGTCGGTACGAGCCATTTCATTGGCTTACCCCAAAACTGTTTCAGCACACCTGCGTGCCAAAGCCAAATGCCGATTAGGGATGCGGCCATCATCCAGGCACCTACGGCCAGTCCGTGCACCATAAAAACGGTGGGGCGATAGCCTCCCATCCGCATCGTTTGAGAGAAGTCTGCATTGACGTGAAAGCCATAAACCAAACGGTGCAGTTGTGGACTAATGCGCGACTCTAACAGGCAGAAGGGAACATAGGCCAAACCCCCGGCAAAAATGGCGATCGCCAACTGCTTTAGTCCAACTAAATTACCCAAATACAGCCGTCCCAAAAAATACGGCAAGCCCCAGGTCACCACCTGTTCCATCGATGCAGAAAACCCATCGTACGCGCCTAGGTCATTGGTTATCGAAGATGCCATTGGGCTGAGGCACCAGATCAACATGGGGCTGTCTAACCATCCTGGTCTAAACGCACGGAACCGCCCAGAATCATAAATAAACGTAGCTAGCAAAATGCCATAGCAGGTGGCAGACATTTTGGTGTAATCTGGCAGGCCGGGTAGGGGATAGCCCGCTTGGGGTAAAAACAACCACGCCACCACAAAACTGGTAATGACCGCACGTCGGGGTGGATACCGCACAAAGAAGTACAGCACAGTGGGAATCCAACCAAATAAGACAAGAGGAACCAGAGGACTCATAGGTAGGATGGTGACGGATCAGAACGGGTTGAACTTAAGGGGTTGGATGTTTCGGTCGCAGTCTCAACCTCATAGTCTGGAGCAATTAAAGAATAGAATTTACGCGGTTGAATGAATTTGCGGGCGCGGAGCGCCCGCAAATTCATTCAACTTTCTTGGTTTTTCATGTGAGGTGCGTAAGTCCTAAAGAAATGGAGTAACTAAAGCGATGGCGTAATTAAAGGGATGGGGCAATTAAGGGTAACCCTAACCCCAGCGCATATCGGGCTGACAGCATAACCGCTAGTAACCCCAGATAAAAGGCTGTGGTCTGCAAATCTTGTATCCAGCAGGTCAGCTTTTCGCGATGCAAGCCCTGTAGCACTACTCCATACATGGGTAAGTCGCTAAACGTAATCACCAAAACTGCTCCCCACAAACCAGCCCCAGCAAAGCCCAGAGGCAACCCGATGGCGATCGCCACGAACCGCAGCAGATTTCCCCACGCACCATAGGACGATTTGCCCAAACTGAGCAAGCAGGGATTCATGGTGCTGTAGAGCAGCGTGTGCCAGAGGCCAAACGCCATAATGGGCACCATCCAGGCGGCGGCGTCATAGCGATCGTCGTACAGGTTCAGGATAAACTGATCGCCAAACACCACCAAACTAGACAGCAGTATCGCTGCCCCCATCAACAGCAGCCTACGCTGTTTCAAAATGAGGGCACGCAGTTCAGGTCGGGGCAAATCGGCACTGCGTGCGATCACCGGAAAAATAACTTTAGTGCCCAGAGCACCAATAATCTGCCGAGGAATATCTGACAGGGTGAAGGCGATCGCATAAATTCCCAGGAGTTCAACCGAGATCAGCTTGCCCAGAATCAGCCGATCCGTCTGAGTGGCCAAAAACGTTAGCGCGGTAGAAACAAAAATCCATTTACCAAACGAAAACAGCTCCTTGAGAGCGTCTCGATCCCAGGCAAGCTGGTTCTTGTAACCTGGAATTAGCCAGAAACTCTGTACCGTTCGCAATAGTGCAGCAATTAAATTACCTCCCACCAGCGCCCAAATAGTTGGACTAAACCAGGCCCAGAGGATCATAAAGGCTATGGAGGCCATCTGCATCAGAGCGTCGAACTTAATCGTTTTAGCCAAATCAATGTGACGGCGCAGTGTTGCTACAGCGGTCGATTCAAACCCATTCAAGACAGTGGTTAATCCCACCACCGGAATCAGCAGCAGCAGCCGTGGTTCTGCATAGAACTGAGCTACAGGAGCGGCGATCGCCACACAGAATAGCCACAGCCCAAACCCTCGCACAATTTGCAGCGTCCAAGCTGTGTTGTAGAAGGCTGGCTCATCGCCACGCTTGTTTTGCACAATGCTAGGCACAATGCCTACATCCGAAAACAATTGCAGCCCAATGATTGGGACGCTGACCAGAGCCATTAAGCCAAAATACTCTGGCAGCAACAATCGGGTCAGAACGAGGTTGCTACCAAACCGGAGAACTTGACTGGCTCCATAGCCCAAAACAGTCCAAACTGCAGCGCTGATCGCCAACCGATGCAGAGTTGATGTGGATGCCATAGTTACCTCTCTAAGAGACAGCCATTAACGAACAGTTAGACACGGTGCTGTTTCAAAGCCGAACGGACTGTGGCTTCAAAACAATAGCCGGGTTGGATTGAAGATGTAGCAGGGGAAAGTCTTGTACCTCGCCTGGTACCTTGCCTGCATAGTGGTAGATCAGCGCTGCCAGTTTGCGGGATTCAGTTGCTGCACTGTGCCGCTGTATGACCCGCTCTCGACCTTGCCGCCCCATCTGCTCTAGGTCAGCGAGAGACGTTTGTAGGCCAGTGCGAATCGCCTGAGTCAGCGCTTCTACAGACCCAGGAGGCACCAGCCAACCACACACACCTGGCTCGACCAATTCCGGAATACCCGCCACGTAGGTACTGAGGACAGGCCGCGCCAGCGCCAAGGCTTCCATCAGCACAACCGGTAACCCTTCAGCAAAACTGGGTAAAACCAGGATGCGGGAATCGAGAATATGCTGTCGCACAGCAGCACCATTAGCCCACCCCGTAATTTCAACCCGATCGCGCAGGTGGTGTTGTGCAATTAGCGCCTCAATTTGAGGACGTAGCTCTCCATCGCCTACCAAAACTAGCTTGAAGGCTAACCCGGCAGCGGCGAGAGGGGCGATCGCGTCTAGCAGCAGCAAATGTCCCTTTTGTGGACTCAATCGCGCCACACAAACCAGTTGGGGTGTTTCTGGAATAGGGGGTGGAGTTTGGCCTAAAAACCCATCGTCTACCCCACAGTGAACTTCGTGGATTTTGCTCCAGTGGGAATGGTCGCACCAGCGATAGAGCTGGCTTTTGCCGAAGGAACTAATGGCAATGACAAACGCAGCCTGTTCAATTTTTTGACCTAAGGCGATCGCCTCTGCCTGATCAAATTCCTCTGGCCCATGCACCGTAAAGCTGTAGGTGGGACCACCTAGCGCTTGACACAGCATCGCCACCGTGGTGGAATTCGTGCCGAAGTGAGCGTGGAGATGATCTACCGGCGTGGCATGAAACCGCCTCAGCAGAACACAAGCCTCCGCCAGATAAACCAACTGGTATAAAATACCCCGCTTTGCACCTTGGCTGAGCCGTAGCGCCATCCACACTGCGCGCCCCCAACCTCTTGGTCGAGTCACGGCGACATGCATCAGCCCCACCAGTAAGCCAAGAATGCCCACATCTAAGATGATCTGCGTTTTGGTCAATTCTTGCCGATCGGCCTCATCCACCAGCTCAGACCCACAGGTGCGAACGGCGAACCGGATAATCTCCATGCCGCAGGCCTCAAGACCCAAAATCTCACGCCGAATGAAACTGTGACTGACCTTGGGATATTGGTTGACCAGGTATGCAATTCTCACAAGTTGGCTCTCAAGTTGGCTCTAAAAGGGGGGTAAGCACGAAGTCGTCTTCAGTTGCCCCTTCAGTGTGCCCAAGGCCAAGCGGTTCATAACGACCGAGGTGGTGCGCGCCGTGATATTTATACCCCCGCTAGGAAATACGGTGTTGCTTAATCCGGGTATGAAATTTTTTTGAGAGGGGCGCTCAGCGCCCCTCTCAAAAAAATTTCATACTTCAAATCAGCAATGCCGGAAATACCTGCGTGCTAAAACGACAAGCGAAGCTGTGAGCCTTGGTCGGTTTTGAACACTTCGACATGAGTTTGAAAGGCTTCTTTGAACCGGGGCATATGGGTGACGGTAAGAATACAGGCAAAGTCAGAGGCGATCGCTTGAATGGCAGAAATGAGGCGATCGCAGCCCACATCATCTTGGGTGCCAAAGCCTTCATCGACAATCAGCAATTGCAGGGCGGTGCCAGATCGCTGCGCTAATAGCCGTGCCAACGCTAACCGAATGGCAAAGTTAATTCGAAAGGCTTCCCCACCAGAATAGGTTTCATAGGGGCGAGTGCCTTGGGCATCGGCAATCAAAATATCCAGCGTGTCAATCATTTTAGTATTAGCAGCGTTGCCCCGGCGGCGGCTACGCTGTGTCACAAATTGAACATGGAGTTGGTGGTTCGTAATTTGCCCCAAAATCTGGTTGGTTTCAGCTTCTAACTGAGGCAGTACGTTTTCAATCATCAACGCTTGGATACCGTTTTTGCCAAACGCCTGACCTAGTTCCTGATGGACACGCAATTGACGACGGCTAAGCTGGAGCTGGGTGCTTAGGGTCGCATACTCGGTACTAAGCTCTGCCAGATGCTGCTGCTGTTGTTGCAAGCGACCCAGGTGCGCCAGTTGTTCATCCATCTGAGTACGGCGTTGCTGCATCTGGGTTTCTAGCTGGTGCAGCGCGTTAGTGGTGTCGGGGTTCTGTTGCACGTTACTAACTAGCTCTGCAATTTGCCCGCTCAGCGTTTGAAGTGCCTGAGTGCGCTCTGATAGCAAATCTCCTAGTTGTTTAACCCGCTGTTGAAGCTGGGGATATTGCTGCTGAGCCTGGAGCAGTTCTTGATGGCGCAGTTGCCAAGACTGGGCTTGCCGCAGGGCATTTCGCAGGGCAGTATGCTGCTTCAAGTCGTAGGCGATCGCCCCCAGGTGTTGGTCTAGCTCATCAATTTGGCGTTGCAGGGGTGAAGCGCCGAGGTCGGCAATACGCTGATCTAGGTCGGCAATCTGCGCTTCCAGTTCGGGCTGCTGCTTGAGAATCTGGGCGCTGCGCTTTTGGGCTTGCTTTAGCTCTGCGTGTTTAATTTCGGCCCAGCGCCACCGATCGACCTCGCCCCGCGCCAGGGCATGGTTGCGGTCGTCGTAGTTGAGGTGTGCCAGCGTTTCATCCAATAAGCGCAGCTCGTCGTGCAGATCGGGAGCAAATTCGTTGGTGTGCAGCGATCGCTCCAACTCCGCCTGCTCTTGCTGCAACAGTTGCAGCCGTCCCTGCTCACTCGTCACCCCCTGCAACTGTTCCAACAGCTTGCCGCGCTGCTCCAGCGCTTCACCGGACTGCGCCAGCTCTTTTTCTAGGGTGCGATATTCTTGCCGCAATACCTGAATCTCGCGGTCAGAGACTGCTAGCTGCTCGCGGATCACCCAAAGCTGATTGAGGATCTCTTGTCGCTCAGTTTGGTGATGCTCTAAAACACGATGCCAGTGATGCTCGTCTAAGGGGCGATCGCACAACGGGCAAGGAGGGAAGAGTTGGGAGGCAGAGGTCTCGAAACCCGTTACCTGCTGAGATTTTGATTTGGTTTTGGTCTTGCGCTTGGTGGTTCCGGTGTCATCCTCGCTAGAACTGTCGTTAGGAATCAGCCCAGGGAGCAGGCCAGGAATCAGGCCATTCGTTAGGTCATTTGTTACATTAGTCGCTGAATTGGTGGCGATCGCCGAGCTGCCAACCGCTTCTTGCTGCTGCAACAGCTCCAACAGCGCATCTCCTGTCCCCATGCCTGCCGTTACCTCACCCACGCCAGACTCCCGGCGCAGCATCAAAATTTTGTGGTCTAACTCTGCTAGCTGCGTTTCAAACTCGCGCTGCCGCTCCTGGAGTCGTTCCATAAACGTGCGGCGTTCCATCCCCTTTTCGCGCAATTGATTTTGATAGAGACGGCGCTGCTCTAGGTGGTCAATCCGGCTAGCTATTTCAAGCAAGGCACGCTGAAGATGGGGTTGGCGATCGAGCTGGGTTTGGATTTGACGTTGGGTGGTGCGAAGTTCGTCTAGTCGAGCCGTGAGACGGGCTTGGACGCGATCGACTTGGGTTTGCAACTGCTGGCGACGTTGCAGCAGCGGCGCAGCTTGCCCCTGAAGTTGCTCAAACTGAATCAGGGTGGTTCGAGCCTGCCGAAGCGTCTCTACTGCCGTTTCAATATCATCTGCTTTTTTCAAACCGTGTTGCAGGTCGCGGCCTTGCTGCTGCAATGACTCCAAGTGTGCCTGTAGCTTGGCCTGCTGGTCTTTGAGGGCGCTGACTTGTTCCAAAAACTGCTGCTGCAACTGCTGCCGCTTGGCTTGAGCCGATTGATGGGCGTGGAATTTAGCCGATTGAATGTCGTCTTCGGTTTGTAGGCTGTGGAACTGAGCATAGCCAGCGGCGATCGCCCCGGCCTTTTTTAAGACTTCTTCTAGCGCCCACTGCTGCTGCTGAGTCGTGTGCAATTCTTGCTGCAACCGCTGACAGTCTTGCCGCAGGTTGGCATCTTGCTGCTGGTGCAGGCTGAGCTGTTGCGTCCAGGCTTGGCGCTGTTGACGGCTGTTTTGCAGATGTCGCAAGGCATCACTATCGGCCTCGTGCTGCTGCTGCATGGCGGCGAGTGCCAGCCCCAACGCATCTTGCTCTGCGGCTAACCCTTCGCCCTGCTGAAGCTGAAGATTGGTGCGCTCCAAACTGCGATCTAGCACGTCAAGTTCGGCTTTGAGCTGACGCGATCGCTCTTTAGCTTGCTCCGCCAGGGTGTCGTACTGATCTAGCTTGAGCAGATCTGCCAGAATTTGCTTGCGCTCAGCCGGACGCTTCAGCATAAACTCGTCTGCCCGCCCCTGCCGCAAATAGGCAGAATTGACAAACGTTTCGTAGTCCAGTCGCAAGTGCTGCAAAATGAGCTGCTGCGTGGCTCGCATTCCCCGTTCTGTTAAGGGGCGGAACCCCTGTGGCGTTTCAACTTGGAATTCAAGCGAGCTGCTTTGCCCCCGCATCCGGGTACGAATTACCCGGTAGGTTTGCTGCCGATAGGCAAACGTAAAGTCCACCCGCGTTTCCATTTCGCCCTGGTGGATCACATCATCTTCGGCAACAGCTCTACTTTCGCCCCAAACCGACCAGGCGATCGCCTCCAATAGCGAAGATTTGCCTGCACCGTTTGCGCCACACACGCAAGCCACATGCAGCCCTCGGAAGTCTAACGACGCCTCCCGATAGCTCAAAAAATTTTTTAGCGTTAGTAGCAGCGGAATCATAGATGGCGCGATCCGTTTCCTCTCTCTAATTTAACAGTACATCTGCACTTCAATACAAATGAACTTTAGTATTTCTGTACCGCTTTTGAAATGTAACTGTTATATGTTCGCCGCTGGCTTCGGCTTCGCTCAGCCAGCGGCGAGCGTCGAGTCACCTGAGCGCAGTCGAGCCAGCGGCGAGCAGTCGAGTCACCTGAGCGCAGTCGAGTCACCTGAGCGCAGTCGAAGGGGACGTTTGGTTTGACTGGAACTGGAATTTGATGAATTTTCAGAGAAAATTTGCCAGAATCAAACTGCTCGCCATCCTTGAACTCGGAACATCAGCCTTAGAGGTCGGACGTTGCACCTCAAAGCTCGGAGTTTAGAGATCGAATCTGCAATGGGGGCGATCGCCGCTCATTTCACTAAAATTTGGGAAGAGCTGTCTTCTGTGCAGTTGAGAAATTGATAAAACAGTGATTATGGTTCATCCTCATCTCAACGAAATTTTGGCAAAACTACGGGCTTATTTAGAACAGGAGTATGGCGATCGCTTGGTTCAGTTGCTACTGTTTGGTTCTCAAGCGCGAGGCGATGCCCAACCTGATTCCGATATTGATGTCATGGTCACCTTGAGAGATGCCGTTGATAGCTGCGCTGAGATTAATCGCATCAGCAATTTTTTAACAGTGCTTTGCCTTGACTATGCCGTATTAGTGTCTTGCGTCTTTGCCTCGGAAGAACAGTTCCAGGACAAGAAGGGTGCATATTTCTTTCGCAATGTGCATCAGCATGGAGTCCCAGTATGACGCCTGAACAGCAAGACCTGTTGCAGAAAGCCATCAGTAGCCTAGAGGCTGCCAGGATTTTGCTAGTCAACGGATTTCCTGAATTTGCGGATTCCCCTGCCTACTATGCCATGTTCTATGTTGCAGAAGCATTCCTGGAGGGTGAGGAGCTTTCTTTCTCAAAGCACTCTGCTGTCATATCAGCATTTGGACAACAATTTGCCAGAACTGGACGTGTCCCTGTTGAGTTTCACCGTAACTTGATTACAGCCGAACAGATTCGCCTTCAAGGAGACTACCAAAGTCAGGGTAGTGTTTCTCCAACTCAAGCTCAAATTTTGATTGACCAAGCAGTCGAATTTGTTACAGTGGCACAGCAGCAGATTCTTTGATATTTTCCTTTGCGTGAATGGCTAAACGTTAACCAGACCCACACGGAGAATGTTCCAAGCCAGCGATAAAACTCGACGACCCTGGCATTTTTCCTTACCTTGAACCAAAAATGAAAGGGTTAGACCGACCAAATGCGTATTTCACCCGGTTTACGAAAGATTCTGCTTGGGGTCTTATTGGTAGTAGCAATCTACCTCGCTATGGCACTGATCTTGAAGTCAATTGGGCTAGAAAATGCTCAAAATTTAGTGCAAAAAGCGGGAATTTTAGCGCCTGTTTTGTTTGTAGGCTTATGCGCTCTGAGTTTAATTATTGCGCCCCTCAGCGGCAGTTCTCTCTATGTGCTAGGTGGAATTTTGTTTGGCAGAGAGGCTGGCTTTTTGCTGAGCTATGTCGCTTCGGTATTGGGATGTAGCACTAATTTTTGGATCTCGCGGCGATTCGGGCGACAGGTCGTGGCGAGGTTTGTGGGCAAGGGGCATCTCGATGAACTAGACAAGTTCATTGGCAATCTCAAGAGCCACCACAGTATTTTGTATATTGGGTTGGTTATGCCGTTGTCGCAAGATATCGTGAGCTATGCCGTGGGATTGACAACAGTTAAGTACAAACATTTTTTAGTGGCGTTAATTCCTACTGCGGCGCTGATTGTAGCCACCTATATTTATCTGGGTACAAGCTTAATGGAAACGCTGATTCGGTAAAGGGATCATATAGCGGTAGCCATGATCAATAGAACGCCTCCCTGTCATTCCCGCGCAGGCGGGAATCTATCTGCTCGATAGGTGCGGGGGTGGATTCCCGCCTGCGCGGGAATGACGCTGGCATGTCCTAAGCTTTATGACTATGGCTATGGCTATAAAAGACAAAACGGGCAACGCTGATTGACTGACAAAAGCCCTGAAAGTCTCATTGCTCCGTTGTCAACCCGCCCTAAAATAAATTTTAGGCTAATCGTGAAAGTCCATTTCAATGGACTCAGACCCTGATCTAGTCCTCTTTAGAGGACTTTAGTGATGAGCCAGGAAATTGATTTTAGGGCGGTGCAGCAGGTGTCCAAGAGATTTGTCAGTCAACCAGCGGGCAACGTGTGGCTCACTAATGTTTAACCGAGAGGGGTTGGATGCAAATCTAAATGGATGTGTGCAACGATGTCTTCGCGATCGCCTTCGGGTATTTCTCGAATCTCAAAGCCGTGTTTTTGATACCACTGAAGCAGCTTAGAATTATTTTGAACATCTTGCTCAAACACGTTGCCGTAAAGGTGCTGAGCATTTCTGTTGCGAACATGGTTAATTAAATAGGTCAGCAGTGCAGATCCCAGTCCGCGACGGCGATAGTTGATCGGCTTGGGTTGCCCCCCCGGTAGGGTAGAAATCAGCGCACTAAAATCGTCAGGGGGCGGTGGAATCACGGCATTGGCGATCGCAATATCTCCCAGCAGCAGTGTTTGAGGAGATTCCCACACGCATTTAGCTTCACCAACCAATAGATGGTGATGGTGCAGTTTCAGAAAAATATGAGAGTCTGTTTCTAAGATAGAGAGCTGGTAAGCGCGACCATCCTTATCTAAGAGTTGCTGAAGCATCCTAGGGGCGTGTGAGCGTTAGAAACCTAGTTTACTCCTGACAGGTGCAGCAGAACCACTAACGCAGATGTCACTAACGCAAATGTAGGGATGCGACCTGTGTTCGTCCCACCCCTAGCCCTGGTAAGTCTGTTGGCACCAGGCAACCGTCTTGCATGGTGGCTCCGGTGAAGGGATCGTCTAGCAGGTTGAGGTGGCTGTCTAAATCTAAGTGGTCGGCAAAGGGGGCAAGATGGGCGGCGGCGGTGTTGGCCAGGGTACTGTCAGAATAGCAGCCAAACATCAGTTGTAGCCCGTGAGCCTGAGCTGTGTGAATCATCCGCAGCGCTTCACTGAGTCCGCCCGATTTCATCAGCTTAATGTTAATGCCATGCACCCGGTCTGCCAAGGCAGGAATGTCACGGCTGGTAAAGCAACTTTCGTCTACGAAAATGGGTAGTGGCGAGGCTTTGTACAGCGGCAGCAGGTCTGACTTGTTTCCGGGAGCCAGGGGTTGTTCGAGGTAGGTAACGCCCCGATCTGCCAGCCAGTGGCTCATGGCGATCGCCCCCTTCAAATCCCAACCACCATTGGCATCTACGCTTACTTTCGCCCCATCGGGCACATCCCTAAAAACGGCAGTACACATGGCTTGGTCTGCCTCTAAACCTGCCGGACTGCCCAGCTTAATTTTGACCGCGTGCACCGTTGTAAACTCAATCCAACTGCGGAGCCGCTGCTGTGCGGCTTCTGGAGTATTGATGCCAATGGTGACAGATGTGGGCACGATGCGACGACGATCTAGCCCCCAGAGCTGCCAAAGGGGAAGCTCTACCCGCTTGCCTAGCCAATCGTGCACGGCTAAGTCTAGAGCGGTTTGGGCAGCAGAGGGCAGCTTCAACTCGTTGACTAAAGCGTCAATAGTCTGACGATCGTAGGGCGTTAGCGCTGCCAGTTTAGGAGCCAACTGCTGAAGGGATTGGGCGATCGCCTCTGTTGTTTGTGGTGTGCCGACTGTAAACGGCGACGCTTCTCCCCAGCCTTCAATCCCATCGTGTTCCAAAATCAACCATACATTAGTGGTTTTAGTGGTGGTGCCTCGGCTAATCGTGAGAGGAACACGTTTGTGAACGGTGAATGGCTGAACCCGAATCTGCATAGCTGGTTGAGTGTCTGAAGAAGTTAACTATGGCGTGTTTTGTTGAGAGTAATGTTTCGTTGAGAGGGGTATGGGGTAAGGACGTTTTACGCCAAGTCTGCGGCATTTTAGAAACGCACAGCACCTTGTGGAGAAAACGCCCCTACGCTGTAGTGGTGATAGCTTGGTCGAGCCAGCTTTGCCGAACTAGCTTAGCCGAACCGTTTAGCGATGCAAGCGATCGCGCACGCCAGCATTCAGCGCTTCCACAATGCTGCGAACTGCCGCCACCATTGCCACTTCACTGTTGAGTTGGTTAATCGCAGAACCAACGCCGACCCCAGCCGCACCTGCCGCGATCGCCAATGGAGCGGTCACGTTTGACAAACCAGATGCACACAGCACGGGTACCCGAACCGCACGCGAGATTTCATAGGCAGCGGCCAGGGTAGGCGCTGCTTTTTCCATTAAACCCAATACCCCCGCATGAGTAGGCGCACTGCTGGTGCCCCCTTCAGTTTGGATAATATCGGCTCCGGCGCTGACCAACAGCTCAGCCAACTGCACCTGTTGATCCAACGGCAAAATGTGGGGTACGGTGACGGATAGGGTAACGTGGGGCAAAAGCACACGGGTTTGGCGCGTCAATTCCAGTACTTCGGCGGCTTCAAACCGTCGCCCTTGGGCATAAAAAGCATCGAAGTTGCCGATCTCAATCAGGTCTGCGCCTGCCTCTACGCAGGGCACAAAGGCCTCCGCATCTACCGCTGATACGCAAATTGGCAGTTGAGTGAGCGATCGCACCTGTTGCACCAGATCTGCCCGTGCAGCGATATCTACAAACGTTGCGCCGCCCCGATCGGCAGCCCGAACGATGGCACAGACGCGATCGCCGTCAAAATTGGTCAAGCCGCTGATAACCTTCAACGCATTCTGCTGATCAAAGGCAGTTTGCAGGGTGGAATGAATCGTCATAAAATTTCTTAATCTCAGCAGACAGTACGGATTATTGTGCCATAGGCAGAGGTAAGCAAGCGAGCAGACTTACCGCCCTTGACCTAACATTTTCAGTCGGGCAATGCTGTGCCTGTCTTGGGATCGCTGATATAGAGTCCTAAAACAAGCGATCGCATCACCTCATCCCAAACAGGAGTCAGGCGATCGGCATCGTCTACCCAATAGTCAAACGTGATTAGACACTGCACGCCAGATCCCAAGCCAATACAAATGCGGGAAAACGCCTCTCGATTGTCTTGTGAATCTAGAAACTTAAATTCTGTCCACACAATACGTGCGGTTTGCCGTTTTACAGTGATGATCTCACCCGTTGACAAAATATTGCGCTTATCTTTCTGAACGACCTGCTTCAACATTCTTTTTAGCGGAAACAAGCTCCAGTCGGCATCGGGCGGCAGTTGATTGTAAGAAATCTCCAATCGGCAGTTATCGTTGGGTGGTTTGCCGTCAGAGAACTTAAAGGAGGCATCAGCAGGTTCAAATACCCAATCTTGCGGCACATCAAACCGCACCGCACCGCGACCCGCCACAAAAATTTTATAGCCGGGATTAGACTGCCACCGATGGTCGTCTGGTAAGTCGAGAGTTTCTTTAATCCAATTTAGATTGTGTTTTTTCTGCTTTGCCATAGGTTTTTAGCCAGCCCCGAAATTAAAATTTGTAAGATTGAGAAGCGCTGCTCTTCTCTGGAAAGTTGCGCTCAAAATGGGAAGAATAACTATAAAACACCCTCACCCGATTTCTGAGACACCATGCGAATTCTGATCAAACTTTTGGGGCTGGCTCTTGTAATCGCAGGAGTTTATTTTCTAGGAAAAAACATTTTCTTCACAACTCAAACGTCTTATTTGTGGTGGCGCAATTTGCCAGCAACTGGGTCGATAGTGGCATTAATGGCGGGAGCGCTTACCATACTGTTTGGCAGCAGCAGTTCAAGAGATACAGGGTGGATCTTGGTGGGATTGGGCATTGTGCTGGTATTTCTAAGCGGGGGTGTGATGTTACGTCCCACCAGCTTGTGGAGTTTTTTCCTGGCGTTTATGTCGCTGGCGGGTGGCTATAAGTTAATGACGACAGGACGAATTAACTTTTGATCCAACCAGGCTTCTTGCATACGTTCCTTTTTGGAAGACGTGAATGGTTTTCTGGCTGTGCCAGGAAACCATTCACATTAGAGGTCTATCGTCTCTGAATCTTAGGGTGTTTTTTTCTCTAATCTCTATTTATCCAGCCTGATAGGGGGGCGATCGCCTACCATCAGAAAAGGGTATGTGCAAAATCGATTTTTGGTAAGATTGGACATCCTCTGTACAGGATAGTTCATCCTATTAAAAACACTTTTGAACATTACCTAGAATAAGACATTTGCGGATAGGGTCATGCAGTTTATCGACCAGGCGGAAGTTGAAGTATTGGCAGGCAACGGCGGCGATGGCAAGGTAGCCTTCCGCCGCGAGAAATATGTGCCTGCTGGAGGGCCATCTGGTGGCAATGGTGGACGCGGTGGCTCTATTCTGCTCGTGGCTGATGAGAACTTGCAAACCCTGCTGGACTTCAAGTATTCCCGCATTTTTAAGGCAGAATCTGGGGAGCGCGGCGGTACCAAGAACATGACCGGAGCGTCTGGCGAAGACCGGATCATTCACATTCCCTGCGGCACAACGATTTATGATGCCGAAACGGATGAACTGCTAGGCGACATGATTGAGCCGGGTCAAACCCTGCTGATAGCCAAAGGTGGTAAAGGCGGACTGGGCAATGCCTGTTTTCTCAGCAACCACAACCGTGCTCCTGAAAACGCTTTCCCTGGCTCACCTGGCGAACAGCGTAAGATTCGGCTAGAGCTAAAGCTGCTGGCCGAGGTTGGTATTATTGGCCTACCCAATGCGGGTAAGTCTACCTTAATTTCCTCTTTGTCTTCCGCCCGTCCTAAGGTGGCTGATTATCCCTTCACGACGCTGGTTCCTAATCTGGGCGTGGTACGCAAACCATCGGGCGACGGTACTGTGTTTGCCGATATTCCTGGCCTGATTGAGGGAGCACACATGGGGATTGGACTGGGGCACGACTTTTTGCGCCACATTGAGCGCACCCGCGTATTGCTACACCTAATTGATGCTACCCAGGAAGACCCGATCGCCACGTACCACACAATTCAGGCTGAGCTAGATGCCTACGGTCGCGGCTTGCCCGATCGCCCTCAAATCATTGCTCTGAATAAGGTAGACGCACTGGCAAGTGATCTGGAACAGGTGGAAGCGATCGCCACCCAACTGCGGGACTTGAGTCCTGCCCCGGTGTTTATTATTTCGGCAGTCGCTCGAATTGGTCTGGAGCCAATGCTGCAAGAAATCTGGAGTCAGTTAGACCAAATTACGCCAGAACCGATGACGCTAGAGGAGATTGAGGTAGAGGCGATCGCCCTGCAACAGCCAGAAGCCGTGGGGGTACTGCCTCCCCTGTAGGTAATGCCTCCGCTGTGGGGTTATTAGCGCCAGCGTAACGCACCACAACTGATTCCATTGGGCTTCTAAATCCCTGTAGTGGCTGTAAACTCTACAGAGTTCGTTACGCTTCGCTAACACACCCTACCCAAAAAGGTAGTCCTAAATTGGTAAGGATTTTTTGATGGGCGGGCTTCGCTCGCCCATCAAAAAATCCTTATAGCTGTCGCCACAAAGGTTAGGACACTGGGATCAAAGGGGGTGTGGGGGCTTTGCCCCCAGCCAGGGGTTCCACCCCTGCACCCCCTCCTAACCAATCCGTCTATGGCTATACATCAATACCACTACCCCCAAAAAAACGACTTGGAACCCCGTGCGCCGCAGAGGTTCCAAGTCGTTTTTTTATCCTAAGCTCCAGGGTGACAGCTATAGAAGCTTAAAGACCTACCAGTTTGGCGCTGGTATCCCACATCCGCTCTGCCTTTTCATCATCACGGGCTTGGGGCGACACCTTTTGCACAAACGACTTGCCGTCTTTTTTCTGACGGTTGCCCCAGCTCCAGTAGGCTCCCGACTGTTTGTATTCTGGATCGGCCACCACCATTGCGACTCGTTCGCCCGACAGCTCTTGAGATACATAACCACCAGTAATGTTCTTCTGAAACCAGGGGAAAATCTTTTGGAAGAGAGGATAGTGGTTACGGAATAGCGGCGTGTCGGCCACGCAGCCCGGATAGAGTGAGCTAAAGGTAATGCCAGTTGCGTCGTGATAGCGTCGATGCAGCTCTCGCATGGTCAGCACATTGCAGACCTTGCTATCTTTGTAGGCTTTGACGGGTTCAAAGGTCTTACCGTTGATCATGGAGATGGGTGCCTTAAAGCCCGCCTCAAATCCTTCAAAGTTGCCTAGATCAGGGCGAGGCGGAATTTTTCCACCCAGTTCGTCTGGGTTGTGGGTTACAGTGCCCAAAATCACCAGTCTGGGATCTCTCTCCCCAGAGTGCTTCAAATCGTCCAACATCAGGTTGCACAACAGAAAATGGCCGAGGTGGTTAGTGGCTACACTTAGCTCATAGCCATCGGGGCTATACAGCGGTGCTTTGAGCAATGGCATGTAGATTGCAGCATTGCATACCAAGGCATCCAGAGATTTGCCACTATCGCGAAACATCTTGACAAACTGATGAACGCTGGCTAAATCACCTAGATCGAGGTGCATAATGGTGTAGCTGTCGGGCGACATGCCAACTTCTTGGGCGACTCGCTCCGCTTTGGGCAAATCTCGACAGGCCATCACCACATGCCATCCCCGCTTGGACAAAGCCTTGGCAGCGTATAGACCCACTCCGGATGAAGCACCTGTGATTACGACCGTTGACGGTTGATGTTGTTCCATGTTGCTCAAGCTTTTGCTAAGACTCTATTGATTGTAATTACAGCGCTTTGCGCTTGGACAGAATCAGATTTTTGTTAGAGAACCGCGCACTGCGCGGTTCTCTAACAAAACTCTGTACCTCATGCACTGAAAAGTAGTGTATTTGAGCTGGTTGACTGACAAAAGTCTATAGCCCTCACCCCCAACCCCTCTCCCAGAGGGCGAGGGGAGTTGATCTACCCTTCCGGTTCCCTCCTCGGGAGAGGGCTAGGGTGAGGGCTTTCGGGGATCTGACTAACAAGTTTTGTCAGTCAATCAGG
>Ga0105046_10000787_pt1 | contig 46340 bp, 40 predicted proteins | sample MAT03_FD_78385 | JGI IMG/M metagenome (GOLD analysis project Ga0105046, IMG submission 78385) | Freshwater microbial communities from Lake Fryxell liftoff mats and glacier meltwater in Antarctica - MAT-03 (megahit assembly) | ecosystem: Environmental > Aquatic > Freshwater > Ice > Liftoff... | reverse complement strand
CGCGCTGGGCTGGATCCAACCCGCCGAGGCCGCCCGCGCCGACGCTCTCGCCGATCGGCTGCGCGCGATGCTGTGGCGCATGTGCCACCCGCGACAATAGCCGCGCAATTCAAGCCCGGGGCCGGCCCCGGGCTTTCCGACCACCGTCGACCGTAACCGTAACCGTGACCGTAACCGTAACCGTAACCGTCGACCGTGACCGTAACCGTGACCGTAACCGTGACCGTCGACGGTGACCGTGACCGTCGACGGTGACCGTGACCGTGACCGTGACTGTCGACCGTTACCGTCGACCGTTACCGTCGACCGTAACCGTAACCGTAACCGTAACCGTCGACCGTGACCGTGACCGTAACCGTTACCGTCGACCGTCGACCGTGACCGTGACCGTGACCGTGACCGTGACCGTGACCGTGACGGTGACCGTGACCGTGACCGTGACCGTGACCGTCTCCGTCGGTCAGTGGACGTGGCCGGCGTGAGGATCAGGATATCCGCCAGGAATGGGCTCGCCCTTGATGGGCGCGGCGGCGGCGGTGCCTTCGACCGGAAAGCCCTGCTGGTGCCAGAACAGGATGCCCTCGTCGATGACGGCGGTGTGCTGGTAGCCGCGCTTGCGGAGCTCGTCGACGATGATGCCCGAGGCGTGGTGCGGACAGGCGCAATAGGCGAGCACCCAGGTGCCGTCGTTGGGCACCGAGGCCAGGCCGGCGGGCTCGTAGTGGGGGACCGAGATCGAGCCCGGGATGCGGACCGCGAGCCAGTCCGACGGCGGGCGCGAGTCGATGATGACCATCTTGCGCTTCTGCTTGAGCGCGGCGGCGACGTCGGCGGAGGCCACGAAGCGATCCTCGCGCAGCTTGAAGCTCGGGTCTTTGCCCTTGGGGTTGATGACGATCGGGCCCTGGGGCGGCGTGACCGGCGGATCCTGGTGCGCGGGCGGCGTGTACGGCGTGGCCCAGCTCCGCAGGTGCGCGACCAGGTCGTCGATCTGCGTCGGCGTGAGCTTGTCGCCAAAGGCCTCCATCGGCGTGCCGGGGCGGCCGTGGACGATCCCGTATTGCAGGTACGCGTCGGACGCCAGGGCCAGGAACGTGGGGTGGCCGAGCTGTACGGCCTCGAGCCGGGTCGCGGGATCGCCGTGGCACTTCTGGCAGGTCTGGGCGTAGAGCGTGGCGCCAGCGGCGGCGTTGCCGGGATGCGCGGGCGGCAAGGTCTCGGGCCGGGCGCGGCCATCGCGCATCCACGCCACCAGCTCGTCGACCTCGGCGTCCGACAGCGGGCCGCCCAGGTCCTTGGAGTAGCCGGCCATCGGCGTGTTGGGGCGACCCAGCGAGATGCTGCGCGCGATGAACGCGTCGTCGGCGCTGCGCAAGAAGCGATCGTTGACCAGCGACGGCGCGTGGTCGGCGGCGTAGCCGGTGCCGTCCTTGGCGTGGCACAGCGCGCAGTACTTGGCGTAGCTGACGGCGCCGCGCGCGACCCGCGGATCGGCGGGCGCCAGCCCCGGCGTCGGCGTCGGCGTCGATGCCATCGAGCCGTAGCCGGAGCCGTAGCCCGAGCCGGTGCTACCAGCTTCGGTATTCGACGAGCCGCAGGCGGCGGAAACGATCAGGAGCAGCAAGGCGGCGCGCACCCGCGCATCTTGTCACACGACCGGGGTGGTGCCACGCGAGTCGCGCGAGGTCTTGCCGCGACCGTCATGACGCCAGCCGGGCGCACGCAGCAGGTAGCCCAACGCGGCCTTCAGCGACGGTGCGCGCCGCACGTCGCGCACGAGCGCGGCCCACTCGTGGAACGCGATGACGTGCAGCTTGTGGGTGGCGAGGTTCTCGGTGAGGCCGTAGCGGACCCGCTCATGCTCGGGCTCGAAGGTGCCAAACAGCCGATCCCAGAGGATGAGGATGCCGCCATGGTTGCGGTCGAGGTACTGCGGGTTGGAGCCGTGATGCACCCGGTGGTGGGCCGGCGTGTTGAAGACGTACTCGAACCAGCGCGGCATCCGCACGATCGCCTCGGTGTGGATCCAGTACTGGTAGAGCAGGCTGATCGCCTGCTGGGTGAGCACCATCCACGGCGGGAACCCGACCAGCGGCAGCACCAGCCAGAACACCGGCGCGGTGAAGGGCGTGGTCCATGACTGCCGCAGCGCGGTCGACAGGTTGTAGTGCTGGCTCGAGTGGTGATTGACGTGGGCGGCCCAGAACAACCGGACCTCGTGGCTCGAGCGGTGGAATGCGTAGTAGCAGAGGTCCTCGGCGAAGAAGAGCGCGACCCACAGCCACCACGCGGTCGGCAAGGTCACCACGCGGTGCTGGTAGAGCCACGTCATCAGCGCGAACGTCACGAGCTTGGTGCCGCCGGCGACGATCACGTTGCCGACCCCCATCGCGAGGCTGGCCAAGGTGTCGTGCTTGGCGTAGCCGACGACGTCAGCGTCGTGGTGGCGGCGGCGCGCCCACAACAGCTCGAGCGCGATCGTGACCAGGAAGATCGGAAACGCGGCGTAGATGAGGACCGACATCAGCGACTCCCGGGCTTGCGGTCGAGCTCGCGGCGGGCGAGCCGCTCGAGGAAGGCGAGGTGCGCGACCTCGGCGTCGGGGTCGGGCGCGAACAGGCCGATGGCGGCGCCTTGCATCGCGTAGACGATCGCGAGCACCGCCTCGTCGAGGTCGGGGTGGGCGGCGGCGACGACCGGGAACAGCCGGCGGGCCTCGGCGAGGATGCGCGCCTGGTGGCGGGCCAGGATGGGCGCGAGGCGCTCGGCGAGGGCGGCGTCGGTGCGGGCCGCGACGTAGATCTCGAGGACGACGCGCATGTCAGGGCGCCGAAAGACCCGCCACAGCGCGGCGCACGCGGCGGACAGCGGGTCGCCGTCGTCGGCGCTGATGCGGCGCAGCTCGGCGCCGAACCCGACGACCAGATCGGCGAGGATCGCCTCGGTCACCGCGGCGAGCAGCTCGGTCTTGGCGGGAAAATGGCGGAACAGGGCGCCGGCCGAGACCTGGGCTCGCTTGGCGACCGCGGCGGTGGGCGCGCCGGCGAGGCCGTGCTCGATGAGTAGATCGCGCGCAGCGACCACCAGCTCGTGGCGGGTGCGGACAGCGCGAGCCTGCAAGACGGGCACGGCGGCGACCCTAGCCGAAACAAAGCGGGCAGTCACTCACTTTCTGCGGTGCTCGGGAGCCTGTACCGTGGTGGCGCATGGTCGACGTCGGTGGACCGTACAGCGGGCGCGTCCTCGGCGGTTACCGCTTGGGCCCACGGCTGGCCAGCCATCCCCACGGCGAGGTCTACCGCGCGCGCGACGAGCAGCTCGATCGCGTCGTGGTGGTGAAGCTGGTGCCGGGCGGAGCAGCGAGCCCGGCAGCGCAGGCCCAATGCCTGGCCGAGGCCCGGGTGGCGGCGCGGATCGATCACCCGTACGCGACGCGGGTCTACGGCCACGGCGTCGAGAGCGACGGCACCTGCTGGATCGCGCTCGAGGCGGTGCCGGGCCCGACCCTGGCGGCGCTGGTGGCGGCGCGCGGACCGCTCGGCGTGGTCGAGACCGTCGAGTTGGTCGGGCGCCTCGCCGAGGTGCTGGCGACCATGCACGACCAGCGGCTGTGGCATCGCGATCTCAAGCCCGACAACATCTTGGTGACCAGCCGGGCCGGGCGGCGCCTGCCGACCTTGTGCGACTTCGGGCTGGCCGCGCTCGCCGTCGACGGGCCGGCCGGCACGCCAGCATACATGGCGCCCGAGCAGTGGGGCACCGGGCCGATCGACGCCCGCACCGACGTCTACGCGCTGGCGCTGTGCGCGTGGTTCGCGCTGACCGGGCGCGATGCCTATGACGGCGCCGGCCGCGGCAGCTTGCCGACGACCTCGCTGCCGACCGGGATCGACGCGGTCGTGCGGGCTGCCCTGGCGCTCGATCCGGCGGCGCGGCCGGCCAGCGCGCTGGCCTTCGCGGCGGCCTTGCGGGGCGCGGCCGACGACCGAATCCGGCCCCGGCTCGACGAGGCGATCATCGAGACCATCGCGAGCGGCGCACCCGAGCCGGTGGCCGAGGCGATGGCGGCCTGGGAGGCCGCCGGGAGCGCGCGGGCCGAGCTGGTGGCGCTGGTCGAGCTGGCGACGGTGACCGCGCGCTGGCTGGCGATCGTGGCGATCGCGATCCGGTGGGCGCGCGGCATGGCCCCGACCGCGGCGCTGGCCGGCCTGGGCCCGGACGGCTGGGACGCGGCGGCGTGGCTGGCGATCGGGCGCGAGGACGCGCCGGCCGGCGAGCTGGCGCGGGCGATCGATCGGGTCGCGCGGGACGTGGTGCTCGAGGAGGCGAGCTCGGCGTCCCTCGACGATCGGGTCGGGCTGCAGCTCGCCGCGGTCGAGCGGCTCCTGCGCGCGGCGGCGCCGATCCTCGCCTGCCGCGTCGTCGTCCGCACCGGCGCGCGGGTCGAGCGCTGGAACGGGGTGCGGCGCCGGCGCCGACCGGCGGTGTGGATCGAGACGCCCGACGCGCTGCCCGAGGGCGTCGCGGTCCTCGTCGACGAGGGCGGTCGGCCGCTGGTCGGCCTCGACGGGTTGTCGGCGATCGCGGCGCCCAGCGCCGGCGAGCCAGCCGAGCTGTTCGTGCTGGCCGCGCGCGACGGCGCGGAGCTCCTGCTGACCACCGTGCCGACCGGCTACCGGCGGCGCGCCGCGGCCGGCGGGCTCGGGCTCACCGACGCCGTCGCGGTCGAGGCCGCCAGCGACGACGACGGGCCGTACCGCGGGCTCGAGGCCTTCGGGCCCGGCGATGCCCGGTGGTTCGTCGGCCGCGAGCGCGCCGTCGAGGATTGCCTCAACCGGCTGCGCGATCGGAGGCTGGTCGCGATCGTCGGACCGTCGGGCGCCGGCAAGAGCTCCTTCGTCCTGGCCGGCGTGGTGCCGGGCGCCGGTGCGGCCCACGTCGCGGTGACTCGGCCCGGCGCGGCCCCGCTCGCCGCGCTCGCCGCGGCGCTGGGCGCAGCCGCCGACGCCGATGGGGCCGCGATCGTGGCGCGGGCCCGCACCCTGGCTGTCGACGGCGCGGTGCTGGTCGTGGTCGATCAGCTCGAGGAGCTGGTGACCCGCGGTGGCGACGCGGCGGGGTTTGGCGCCGCGCTGGCGGCGTTGCTGGCGGTGCCCGACGTGCGCGCGATCGTGACGGTGCGCGACGACTTCCTGGTCCGGGTCGCCGCCGCCACCGGCCTGGGCGACGCGATGAGCGCTGGCATCGTGCTGCTGGGGCCGCCCGCGCTGGTCGACCTGCACCGCATCGTCTCCGAGCCGGCGGCGCGCGCCGGCTACCGCTTCGACGATCCCGGGCTGGCGGTCGCGATGGTGACCGCCGCCGCCGAGGCGACCAGCCCGCTGCCGCTGCTGTCGTTCGCCGCGCGCGCGCTGTGGGCGCGTCGCGATCGCCAGCTCAAGCTCCTGCGCCGCGCCGATCTCGACGCGCTTGGCGGCCTGGTCGGCGCGCTCGCGACCCACGCCGACGCCACGGTCGACGCGCTGCCCGGCGATGGCGAGGCCCAGGTGCGGTCGCTCCTGGCCACGCTGGCGACCGCCGAGGGTACGCGGATCGCGGCGTCGCGCGACGAGCTCGTCGACGGTGGCGCGTCGGCCGCGGTGATCGATCGGCTGATCGACGCCCGGCTCCTGGTCAGCCGCGACGGCGCGGTGGAGTTGGTCCACGAGGCGCTGCTCACCGCGTGGCCACGCCTGGCCCGCTGGCGGCGCGACGACGCGCTGGCGGCCCAGCTCCGCGATGGGGTGCGCAGCGCGGCCACCCAGTGGGAGACCCGCGGCCGGCCCCGCGATCTGCTGTGGCGCGGCGACGCGCTCGACGAGCTGCGGGTGGGGCGGCGTCGGCACGCGCTGCGGCTGACCCGGCGCGACGAGGCGTTCTGCGCGGCCAGCCTGGCCGAGGCCCAGCGGCGGGTGCGGCGGCGGCGGCTGATCGTCGGCGCCGGCTTCGTCGCGGTGGTGGCGGTCGCGCTGGTGCTGGCCCGCGCCACCCGCGAGGCCGGCCTGCAGCGGCGCGCCGCCCTCGCCGCCGAGACCCGCGCGATCGCCAGCCGGCAGCAGGCCCATGCCCAGCTGGTCGACGCGCTGGTCGAGCAGGGTCGGCGCGCCGCCCTCGACGACCGGCCCTTCGAGGCGCTGGCCTGGCTCGACGCCGCGCTCGAGGCTGGGGCCGATCGCGCCCCGATCGCGCGCCTGATCGGCGAGGCCGCCGCGGCCATCGGCTACGCGGTGCGTCCGCCGGTCGCCTTCGCCACGCCGGTGCATGGCGCGGCGTGGTCGCCCTCGGGGCGGCGGGTCGCGCTGGGCGGCAGCACCGGCGACGCCCGGGTCATCGTCCTCGACGCGGCCGGCGCGGTCGTGCGGGAGCTGCCCGATCTCGGCGACACCGTCACCTCGGTGGCGATCGCGCCCGACGATCGGCGCGTCGCGACGGTGACCCGCGCCACCGGCTTGCGGATCTGGTCGCTCGACACCGGCGCGGCCCTCGCCACCGTCGGCGGCGACGCGGTGCTGGCCCGCTGGTCGCCGGCCGGGCGCTGGCTCGCGGTCACCAGCCGCGGCGCCGGCGTGCAGGTCTACGACGGCGCGACCCTGGCCCTGGCGCGCGTCATCGGCCCAACCGGCGCCCCGCTCGAGGCGGCCTGGCTCGATGACGAGCGCCTGGTGGTCGGTGATCGCGACGGCGCGCTGCGGGTCGTCGAGGTGTCCGGTGGCCGGACCCTCGATCGCCGCGCGACCGACCTGGCCGCGCTCGATCTGGTGGTCGATCCGACCGGCGTCGCGGTCATGCCGCTCGACGACGATCGGGCCGGGCACTGGTCCACCGCGACCGGCGCGTGGCAGGTCTTCGCCGGTCACCAGGGCACCGTCGATCACGTCGCGGTGTCGGCCGACGGCGCGCAGCTGGTCACCGCCGCCGCCGACGGCACGGTGCTGGCGTGGTCGACCGCGACCGGCCGCATCGAGCGCACGCTGGTCGGTCATCGCGGCGGCGTGACCGCGGTCGGCTTCGCTGGAGCGGTGGCGGTGAGCGGCGGCGCCGACGGCACGCTGCGGGCGTGGCGTGAGGGCGCGCCGGTGGTGCGCGCGGGTCACGCCGCGGCGATCACGGCGCTGGCGATCGGGCCGACCGGCACCGTGCTCACCGGCGACGCCGACGGGCGGGTCGCGCTGTGGCCGGCGGCGGCGCTCGCGCCCCTGGTCGGCGTGGCGATGCCGGGTGCGCGCACGCTGGTCGTCGCCGGGGCTCGGATGATCGCGGTGGGGCCGGGGATGGCCCGCGACCTCGACGGTAGGGAGCTGCCCGCGCGCCCGGCGCCGTCGGGCGCCGACGGCCCGATCACCAGCGCCTACGCGCGCGGCGGCGGCGCGACCGCGACCGGCGCGCTCGCCCTCCCCGACGGTGACCGCGTCGTGCTGCTCGACGGTGGCCAGCTGGTGGCGCGCTGCGCCGCGGCGGCGCCGGTGATGCGCGCTGCGGTGAGCCGCGACGGCGCCTGGCTGGCAGCGGCGACTCGCAGCGGCGCGGTGATCTGTGCGCGGGCTGGCGCTGGCGCTGCGGTCGCGACCCCGATCGCCGGCGTCACCGGCAGCGTGTGGGCCGTGGCGTTCTCGCCCGACGGTCGCGCGCTCGCGGTCGCCGGCGAGGCCGGCGCGATCCACGTCGTCACGCTCGCGACCGACGCGGCCGCGGTGGCGCAGCTCGCCGACGGCGTGACCGGCCTGGTCTGGCTCGACGACGCCACGCTCGCCGCGACCACCCGCGCCGGCGACGTGCAGGTGGTCGATCGCGACGGCACGGTCGGCGTGACGGTCGCGGGCGCCGGCGTCGCGGCCAACGCGATCGCGCGGGTCGACGCCAGCCACGTGGCGGTCGGCTTCGACGATGGCGACGTCGCGCTGGTCTCGCTGCCGCTGGCTCGCGAGGTCGCGCGCTGGCGCCTGGGGGGCACCGCCACTGGCATCGTCGCCACCGGCGCGGCGCTCTGGGTCGTGGTCTCGGGTCGGATCGTCACCGTGCCCTTGGCCCCAGTGGATGGCGTCGACGTGCATCGCCTGGTGCGCTGCGGCGCGCCCTTCCGCGTCGAAGGCGGGCGGCTCACCCGGAGCCCGCGCGCCGATTGCACATGATGCGCAAGCGGATTGCGCAATTCGTTGCGCAATTCGCGCAATCGCACCCTTGTGCTGCGCGGAGAGCGCTTGCAAGATGCCGCAACGACTCGGTTCACTCGCGGTTGCGCAAGTCGGATCGGACCTTGCTCGAGTGGCGCAAACCATGACCCCGATCAAGTCTCGCCTCGCCCTGTCCGCTGCGCTCGGCGTCGCCGCGGTCGCCGCCGTCGCCGCCGCGCCGGCGATCGCTGGTGAGCTGACCAGCGAGCGCGCCCCGCCGTCCGTCACCGACCCCGACGTGGCGTTGCTCGACGAGATCATCGGCGACCTCGGCGACCTGTTCGAAGATCCGATCGGTACCGACGGCGCGAGGCAGTGCTTCATCGATTGGCGCTGCTGCCACACCCAGAGCCCGGACCAGCCGGCCCCGCCGTCCGATCACTGAGCGCCCCGCGATGCCGTGTCCCGCTGCGCTCCTCGCTCATCGTGACGCGGCCGTGATCACGGCGTTCGGGGCGCGCTGGGACGTGACGGTCGCCGAGGCCGACGCGCTGTTCGAGGACGTGCTGGCCTGGCTGTGGATCGCGAGCCGACCCGACGCGCCCCCGCTGGGCATCGACGCGCCGATGCGGATCGTCGACGAGATGTGGCACGAGCTGATGCTGCACACCCGGACCTACGCCGCGCTGTGCGAGCGCTGGTTCGGCGGGTTCGTCCACCATGAGCCCGACGCGCCGCGGCTCCGCGCCGCCGGGCCGGCCACGCCGATCGACCGCGCGCCGCAGTGGCGCCACATCGGCACCGAGCTCGGCCTCGACCGGCTGCTGCGCTGGTACGTCGAGCTGCCGCTGCGCCACGACGACGCCTGGTTCCGCCGCGCGCGCCGCGCCCACGACTTCGGCTACCAGCCCAGCCCCGAGTTGATCGGCAAGTGGCAGGCCCGCAAATGAATCTAGCACCTTTCTTGCCCGGCGATCTGCTGGGCGCCGAGCTGGTGATCGAGCGCGCGGTCGGTCGCGGTGGCAGCTCGATCGTCTATCGCGCACGGCGGGTCGGCACTGGCGCGCCGGTCGCGGTGAAGCACCTGCTGGGCGGTCACCCCGACCGCGCGCGGATGGAGCGCGAGCGCGGGCTCCTCGACGGCATCGACGACCCCCGCCTGGCCCGGGTGCTCGAGCTGGGCGAGACCGAGGACGGCGCGGCCTTCGCGGTGCTGCCCTGGCTCGACGGCACCAGCCTGGCCGCCAGCTTGGTCGAGCCCGGCGTCACCGCGGTCGAGGCGGTCGGGTTCGTCGGTGCCGCCGCCGACACCCTCGACGTCGCGCACCGCCGCGGCGTGGTGCATCGCGACCTCAAGCCCGCCCACCTGTGGCGTCGACCCGACGGCACGGTCGGCCTCCTCGACTTCGGCATCGCGCGCGGCCCCGGCGACGACCGCATCACCCACACCGGCACGACCATCGGCACCCCGGGCTACATGGCGCCCGAGCAGATCGTGGGCGGGCCGATCGGGCCGGCCACCGACGTGTTCGCCCTCGGCTGCGTGCTGTACGAGGCGCTCACCGGCGCGCCGGCCTTCGCCGGGGCTCATCCGGCGGTGCTGCGCGGCAAGGTGCTGTGGGCCGACCCCGCGCTGGTGACCGCGCGCTGCCCCGAGGCTGGCGACGCGCTGGCGGCGCTGGTCGCGGCGATGCTGGCCAAGGCGCCCGCCGATCGCCCCGTCGACGCCCGCGCGGTGGCGACGGCGCTGGCCGCGATCACGTCGCCCGGTCCCGGCCCGCGCCGACGCGCCGGCCACGCCGAGACCGCGACCTGCCCGAGCCCGATCGCGTTCCTGGTCGGGGTCGGCGTGCCGCTGGGCACCGGCGCGGCCGACGCGCCAGCCGCGGCGATCACGCTCGCCGATCGCTCGACGGTGGCGCGCGCCGACGCCAGCGCGGCCGGGCTCGCCTCGCTGGTCGCCGCGCTCGGCCCCGGGCGTGCCATCGCGGTGGCGCGCACCGACGACGCCGATCGCGGCCTGCGCTGGTGCGCGACCGCGGCCCTCCAGGCTGCCAGCGCCGCGTCCGACGGCGCCGCGCCCGCGCCGCGCCTCCACGATCTCGCCCGAGACCTGCCATGACCATCACGATCTCGCCCAGCGCCACCGTCGAGAGCGCCCGCGAGGACGAGCCCGGACGGCTGGTCTTGCTGGTGGTCGCCGACGGTCAGGCCACCGCCCACGAGCTGCCGGCACGCGGCGTGGTCACCGTCGGGCGCGGCGAGCGCTGCGACATCGTGGTCGATCACCCCTCGGTGTCGCGGGCCCACGTCCGCCTGCACCTCGATCACGGGCTCGAGGTCGAGGACGCGTCGAGCACCAACGGCAGCCGGGTCGGGCCCCGCGTGCTCGGCCCCGGCGATCGGGTGCGCGTTGGAAGCGGCGAGGCGATCTCGATCGGCGACGTCGCGCTCTTGGTGCAGGACCGCAGCCTGGGCAGTCGTCGGCGCCGGCTGTGGAGTCACGACTACTTCGAGAACCGCACCGAGGAGGAATGTCAGCGCTGCGAGGCCGCGCGCACGCCGTTCGCGGTGATCCATGTGCACTTGACGCCCGCGCTCGACGACGAGCGCGCGGCCGAGCTGTTCGGAGCGGTGCTGCGCCCGACCGACGTGCTCGGCCACTACGGTCCCGGTGAGTTCGAGGTGCTGGCGCCGGCCGCCGACCGCACCGAGGCCGAGCACCGCGCGGTCGAGGTCGAGGCCCAGCTGGCCGGCGCCGGCGTCGCCGCGCGCACCGGCGTCGCGGTCTATCCCTTCGACGGCGAGAGCCACCACGCGCTGGCCGGGCGCGCGCTGTCGCGCCTGCGCAACATCGACACCTCGACCGGCGAGGTCCGCGTGGTCGTGGCCTCGCCGCGCATGCGTGAGCTGCACACCCTGGTCGCGCGCATCGCGCCCGCCGACATCTCGGTGCTGCTGCTGGGCGAGACCGGCGTGGGCAAGGAGGTCGTCGCCGAGACCCTGCAGCGCCGCTCGCGTCGCGCCGACGGGCCGTTCCTGCGTCTCAACTGCGCGGCGCTGTCGGAGACCCTCCTCGAGAGCGAGCTGTTCGGCCACGAGCGCGGCAGCTTCACCGGCGCGACCGCGACCAAGCTCGGGCTCCTCGAGACCGCGGCCGGTGGCACCGTGCTCCTCGACGAGGTCGGCGAGCTGCCGATGGCGGTGCAGGTCAAGCTCCTGCGCGTCCTCGAGGAGCGCGCGGTGCTGCGGGTCGGCGGGGTCACCCCGATCGCGATCGACGTCCGCTTCGTCGCCGCGACCCACCGTGACCTCGCGGTCGAGATCGGCCGCGGCCGGTTTCGCGAGGACCTCTACTACCGCCTGGCCGGCGTGACCCTGACGGTGCCGCCCTTGCGCGAGCGCCTCGACGAGATCGAGCCCTTGGCCCGGCTCTTCATCACCAGCTTCTGTCGCCGCAACCAGCTGGCGCCGATGCCGCATCTGTCGTCGAGCGCGGTCGACTGGCTGCGTGGGCACGCCTGGCCCGGCAACCTGCGCGAGCTGCGCAACCTGGTGGAGCGCGCGGTGCTGCTGGGGCGCGGGCCGCTGATCTTGCCGGAGCACCTGCCGCTGGGGCCCAACCCGTCCAACCACCTCGCGACGCTGACCGCCCCGCTCGCGACGGCGCCCGCGGTCGTGACCGCGCTGGCCGCGTCGCCCCAGCTCAGCGACGAGCGCGAGCGGATCAGCGCGGCCCTCGAGGCCTGCGCCGGCAACCAGACCCGCGCCGCGATCATGCTCGGCATCTCGCGCCGCACGCTGGTCTATCGCCTCGATCTGTACGGGCTCGCGCGTCCGCGCAAGCCGGCCTGACCGATCAGCGCTGGACTCAGCACAGCAGGTGCCAGCAGCACACCCGCGCCGCCAGCGCGTAGACCGGAGGGCGCGTCGAACTGCACCGGGAACGCGGCACCCGCGGTGCGCAGGTCGATCGTGCGCTGCTGGCCGTGGGCGAGGACGGGTAGCACGGTCTCGCTGCGCATCACGCGCAGTCGCGACGTCCCGGTTGCGCGACTCGCGCAGCCACGCTGCGCAATCGCGGCGGGCCGTCGCGCAGTTTGCCGCGGCACGCCCGGTGCATAGCGACCCGCGATGCGCCTACGCTCCTGGTTACCCATCCTGCTCGCGATCACGGCCTGCGCCGACGATCCCAACGCGACGTCGCCCGACGCCACCCAGGCCGTCGAGCTCGCGGCCACCGCGACCCCGACCGCCGCGACGTCGCAACCCGCCAAGTTCGCGCCCGGCCAGGTCATCGTCAAGCTGCGCCGCGACTACGACGGCGCGGCGCCCATCGAGCTGGGCGGTCGCCGCCTGGCGCCGGTGAAGCGCCTGCCGTCGGGGTCGTGGCTCATGCAGCTCGACGACGCCGCCGCCGCCCGCGTCAAGGACCCGACCGCGATCGCCGTCGACACCCTCGACGCGGTTCGGGCGGTCGCCGCCGACGCCACCGTCGAGTACGCGACCGAGAACCGCGCCTTCGAGTTCTCGCTCACGCCCAACGATCCCGAGGCCGGCATCAACGGACGCCAGGGCTGGAGCTACTACCAGATCGGCATGTACGACGCCTGGAACCACACCACCGGCTCGTCGGCGATCCGCATCGGCTTCATCGACAGCGGCCGGCGCGACCATCCCGAGCTGGCCGGTCGCTGGGCGCCGGGCCGCAACTTCATCGGCACCAACTCCAGCGACGCCACCGATTACGGCACGTGGGCCCATGGCATCCACGTCGCCGGCATCGCCGGGGCGACGGCCAACAACAACGCCGGCGGCGCCGGCATCTGCTGGAACTGCCAGCTGGTCCCGATGCGGGTCACGCCGTTGATGTCCGAGGTCGAGGAGGCACTGGCGTGGGCGGCCGGCGACGCCAGCAACGGCAATCAGCCGCGGGTCGACGTCGTCAACATGAGCTTGAACGACCGGACGATGACCGACTGCAACGATGTCGCGTTCACTGGCCTGCGCTCGCAGCTGGCGATCGCGAACAGCCGCGGCATCGTCGTCGTGGCGTCGGCCGGCAACCTGGTGTTGCCGGGTGGGCCGTATCCGCCGACGCCGACGTCACTGCCGCGGGTGCCCTCGACGTGCCCCGGCGTCATCTCGGTCGTCGCGAGCGATCCGCTGGACACCGTCCCGCAGTACTCGGCGCGCGGCATCGGCGCGACGCTCGCCGCGCCCGGCGGCGGCATGGACCTCGACATGCACTACGGCGATCTGATCGGGTGCAGCGATTCGAACTACGGCAGCGGCACGCAGGGCGTGTTCTCGTCGTGGTCGACCAGCCTCACCTCGCACTGCTATCGCCACCTGTCGGGCACGTCGATGTCGGCGCCCCACGTCGCCGGCACGGTCGCGCTGATGCGCTCGCTGCGCTCGCTCTCGCCGGCCCAGGTCGAGGCGGTGTTGCGCCTCACCGCCGCGCGTCCCCAAGAGTATCTCGGCTGGGGCTTCAAGTGCGAGGAGCCCAACGGCTGCGGTGCCGGTCGCCTCGACGCCAACGCCGCGGTCGCCGCGGTCCATCTCGGCAACCCGGTCATCGCCCAGATGACGCCGCCCCAGCGCGACTTCGGCACGGTCACCGGCGCCTCGGCGCCGACCAGCTTCGTCTTGCGCAACCTCGGCTTCGCCACGCTCAACGTCACCGCTGCCAACCCGATGACCATCGAGGGTAGCTCCTGGTTCACGTTCGCGTACGGCAGCGGCACCTGCACGACCGGCCAGACCTGCAACCGCGCGTTCTCGGTCGCGGTCAACGGCACGTCGAGCATCCCGGTGCGCTGCACCCCCACTGGCACTGGCACCCAGACCGCCGAGCTGATCGTCCCGAGCAACTCGGTCGGCCAGACCCGCGTGCAGCTGTGGTGCAGCAGCGCCGGCGCGGCGGTGATGCAACTCGGCGTCACCTCGCTCGCCTTCGGTGACATCCCGGTCGGCTCGTACGCCGACCTCGTCGTGCCGGTCACCAACACCGGCACCTTGCCGCTCACGGTCACCGCGGCGACCGCGACCGGCGGGGCCTTCAGCCGCATCCTCGGCCTGCCGACCAACCTGGCGCCCGGCGCGACCTCGTCGGTGACGGTGCGCTGCGCGCCGGCCGCGGCGGTCTACGCCGGCACGCTCACCGTCAACAGCAACGGCGGCGACGCCGCGGTCGCGCTGTCGTGCCGCGGCGTGGCGCCGATCCTCGTGGTCACGCCGGCATCGCTCGGGTTCGGCGACGTCCTGGTCGCGACCGCGGCGACCGGCACGGTGACGATCTCCAACACCGGCACCGCGCCGTTGAGCGTCTACTCGATCGCGACCAGCGGCGCGCCGTTCAGCCGCGGCTCGATCCCGACGACGATCCAGCCTGGCACCGCGGCCGGCGTGATCGTGACCTGCGTGCCGTCGGCCACCGGCCTCTTCTCCGGCACGCTCGCGATCTCCACCGATGCCGGGGCGTTCAACGTCGCGCTGACCTGCCGCGGGGTTACGCCGGTGCTGTTCGTTAGCTCGCCCTCGCTCGAGTTTGGCGATGTCGTGGTCGGGTCGTCGTCGACGACCACGCTGGGCATCGGCAACAGCGGCACCGGGCCGCTCACGGTGACCGCGCTGTCGATCAGCGCCGGACCGTTCACGATCGCCGGCACCGCGCCGCAGACCCTCAACCCCGGCACCACCTGGCTGCCGACGTTGACCTGCGCGCCGACCGCGGCTGGTACCTTCGCCGGCACGCTCGTCATCACGACCACCGCCGGCACCGCCTCGGTGTCGCTCAGCTGCCGCGGCACCGCGCCCAACCTGGTCGCCACGGCGAGCGTGACGTTCCCGGCCGTGCTGGTCGGCTCGACCTCGCAGGTCGTGCTCCAGCTCAGCAACATCGGCAACGCGCCGTCGACGATCACCAGCAGCACGATGACCAACTCGGTGTTCTCGGCGAGCTCGCTGCCGGCGACGATCGCGCCCGGGGCGTCGATCTTGGTCACGCTCACCTGCGCGCCGACCGCGCCCGGTGACCACCTCGGCGGCTGGAACGTCGGCCACGACAACCTGCGCCGCCCCCTCGCGGTGGCGCTGGCCTGCACCGCCGCCAACGGCCGCCTGGTCGTCGACGTGCCGGCCGACGGCTCGCTCGAGCTGGTGCCGTTCATCCCGCAGCAGGTCACCGTGCACAACGACGGCGTCGGCCCGCTGACCATCATCGACTTCGGCTTCACCGAGCCGGGCTTCGCGGTCAGCGGCGTGACCTTGCCCGCGGTGCTCGCGGTCGGCCAGAGCCTCAGCTACACGATCACCTGCGAGCAGGGCAAGTCGCTCGGCGTGCTCCACGCCAAGCACTACGCCAAGCACGACGGCCTGGACCATGACTCGCTGTTCGCGGTGTCCTGCGGCTACAGCGAGTAGCGCGATCCGCGCTAGCTTGTCGGCGTGCTCCTACGCGCCGTCCTGATCTCGCTCGCGCTCGCCACCCTCGGTGTGGCGAGCGCTGCCGCGTCGCCCGGATTCGATCCCGACGCGATCTACGACGTGCCACTCGACGACGCGGCCCGGCGCGGGCCTGACGACGCGTTGGTGACGATCGTCGAGTTCTCCGACTTCGCGTGCGGCTACTGCAACCGCATGCAGCCGGTCTTGCAGCAGCTCGAGCGGCTCTATCCGGGGCAGCTGCGCTGGGTGTTCCGGACGCTGCCGCTCGACGAGGACGAGGGCACGCTGGCCTCCGAGGCCGCCATTGCCGCGGGGCACCAGGGCCGGTTCTGGCCCATGCACGACAAGCTGTTCGCGGTGGCGGGGCGGGTCGATCGCGCGGCGGTCGAGCTGTTCGCCGCCGAGCTCGGCCTCGACCTGGCCCGGTTCCGCGCCGAGCTCGACACCGGGGCGGCCCGGGCGGTGGTCGGCCGCGAGCTGGCGCTCGGCAAGCGGCTCGGGCTCACCGGCACGCCGGCGTTCTTCATCAACGGCCGGGCCATCCCCGGTGCGCGCGCGCTGTCGGGCTTCCTCGAGATCGTCGGCGAGGAGCTGATCCGCGCCCGCGCCGCCGCGATCGTCGGCGACCCGTACCCCGCGCTGATCGCCGGCGGCCACCCGCGCGCCGACAGCGACAAGCCCGATCGCGACGGCCTCGAGCTGTCGTCGACCAAGACCTATCGAGTCGGCCTCGGGCTGCCCGGCCATCGCCTCGGCCCCGACGACGCCGCGGTCACGATCGTGATGTGGAGCGACTTTTTGTGCCCGTACTGCGCGTCGGAGGCGCCGGTGCTCGAGCGCCTGCGCCGCGAGCATCCGCAGGACGTCCGGCTGGTCTACCGGCACTACCCGCTGCCCATGCATCCCGGCGCCGATCTGGCCGCCGAGGCCGCGGTCGAGGCCGGTGCCCAGGGCAAGTTCTGGGCGTTCCACGACGCGCTGTTCGAGGCCGGCGCGGCCGGGCCGATCACGCGCGCGGTGCTCCTCGATCGCGCCAGCGCGGTCGGGCTCGACGTCGCCGCGATGGCCGCTGCCCTCGACGAGCGCCGCCATCGTGACGCGGTGCTGGCCGATGCCGCGGCCGCGCAGTCGGTGGGCGCGGGCGGCACGCCGACCCTGTTCATCAACGGCGCGGCGCTGCCCGGGATGACCGACCACGACACGCTCGCGCTGCGGGTCGAGGCCGAGCTCGCCCACGCCCGCGACCTGGTCGCGCGCGGCGTGCCGGCCGCCGACGTCTACGGCGTGATCTCCCTGGGCGCCGAGGTCGTCGAGGCCGGTGACCCGCGCCGGCTGCCTCGCTCGGGCGGCGTCCGGATCGAGCCAGGTGCGGTCGAGCGCGCGACCATGGTGCGGGCCGCGTGCCGGGCCGGCGATCGCGACGACGCGGTCGCGCTGGCGGCGCGGCTCAAGGCTCCATCGCGCGACGCCGTGCGCGCCACCTGTAGCGACCGAGGGATCGACCTGCCATGAGCACCGCCTCCGACTTCGACGTCGACCTGTTCGTGATGGGTGGTGGCTCGGGCGGTGTGCGGGCCGCGCGCATCGCGGCCACCCACGGCGCGCGGGTCGCGATCGCCGAGGACAGCCGCTGGGGCGGCACCTGCGTCGTGCGTGGCTGCGTGCCCAAAAAGCTCATGGTCTACGCGTCGGAGGTGCGGGCGATGGTCGACGACGCCCGCAGCTACGGCTGGGACATCGGGCCGATCAAGCACGACTGGGCGACCTTCATCGCCGCCAAGGATCGCGAGATCGCGCGGCTGTCGTCACTGTACGTCGGCAACCTCGCGAAGGCCGGCGTCCAGATCCTCGACGGGCGGGCCAGCTTTTGCGAGCCGCACCTGATCGAGGTCACCGCCGTCGACGGCACGACGACGCGGGTGCGCGCCGCCCACGTGCTCATCGCCACCGGCGGCACGCCCCGCATGCCGCGGTGCGAGGGCACCGAGCTGGTGATCACGTCGGACCAGGCCTTCGAGATGACGGCGCTGCCCCGCCGGATCGCGGTCATCGGCGGCGGCTACATCGGCGTCGAGTTCGCGCACATCTTCACCGGCCTCGGCGCCGAGGTCACGCTGGTCCACCGCGGAGATCGCGTGTTGCCCGGCTTCGACGACGACGTCCGCACCGTCATCGAGGACGGCCTGGGCCGCGCCGGCATCAGGTTGCGGGCGGCCACCGAGCCGCGCGGCTTCCGCCGGCACGGCGACGCGATCGTCGTCGAGACCGCCAGCGCGGCCATCGAGGTCGACCTGGTGATGGCGGCGATCGGCCGACTGCCCGCGACCGGCGGCCTCGGCCTGGCCGCCATCGACGTCATGCTCGACGTGCGCGGCGCCGTCATCGTCGACGAGTGGAGCCGGACCTCGATCCCGCACATCTACGCGGTCGGCGACGTCACCGGCCGGCAGGCGCTCACCCCCGTCGCGATCCGCGAGGGTCACGCCTTCGCCGATACCGTGTTCGGCGATCGCCCCACGCCGGTCCACCACAACCTCATCCCGACCGCGGTCTTCGCCCAGCCGCCGGGCGCCGCGATCGGCCTCACCGAGCACGCCGCGCGAGCCCAGGGCCTCGACGTGCAGATCTACGCGACCAAGTTCCGCCCGATGCGGCACAGCATCACCGGGCGCCCCGAGCAGACCCTCATCAAGTTGGTCGTCGATCGCAGCAACCGCCGCGTCCTCGGCGTACACATGGTCGGCGACGACGCCGCCGAGATCATCCAGGCCGCCGCGATCGCGGTCACCATGGGCGCGACCAAGGACGACTTCGATCGCACCTTCGCGGTCCACCCGACCGCGGCCGAAGAGCTGGTGCTGCTCCGCTGATCCAGATCGCGGGCGGCGTCGTACCATCGGCCATGGTCCTGCGCGCGCTGGTAGTACTCTGTGCGATCGGGTCGGCTGGGCTCGCCGGCTGCGGCGGCGATGACGGCGACGACGGCGAGCTGGTCAACGGCTGCCCGACCCATCGCGCGCCGCTGGCCGAGCCCGGCGACCCCATCGACGGCGACACCTACGCCACGTTCGCGCAGCCGTTGTTCACCACGTACTGCGTGCGCTGCCACTCGACGACGCGCACTGGCGCCGATCGCAACGGCGCGCCGGTGGGCTACAACTGGGACGACGAGGCTGCGGTGCGCGCGCACCGCTCCGAGATGCGCAACGCGATCGGCGTCAGCAATTTCATGCCGCTCACCCCCCCCAACCCGACCTGCGACGAGCGCGCGCGGTTGGTGCGCTGGATCGACGCCGACAACCCGTAGCGCGGTTACTCGAGGCCGACGTACAGGTTCTGCACGTCGTCGTCGCTGTCGACCTCGGCCAGCCAGGTCTCGACCTCGGTGCGGGCGGCCTCGTCGAGGGCGACCGGGTTCTTGGGCTTCCAGCCCAGCACCGCCGAGGTCACCGTCCAGCCCTGGGTCGCGAGGGCCTTGGTGACCGCGTCGAGATCGGCGGGCTCGGTGAGGAAGCGCGTCGAGCCCTCGTCACCGACCTCGAAGTCCTGGGCACCGGCTTCGATCGCCGCGGTCTCAGCGTCGGCGTCGGGGCCGGGCGTGGCCTCGATCAGCCCCAGGTGCTTGAAGTCCCACGACACCGACCCGCTGTTGCCGAGCTGGTACTTGCGGAACATGATGCGGACGTTGGTCGCGGTGCGGTTCTTGTTGTCGGTGAGGCACTCGACGATGACCGGCACCCGGTGCGGGCCGTAGCCTTCGTAGACCACGGTGTCGTAGCTGACCGTGCCGTCGAGGAGGCCGGCGCCCTTCTTGATGCAGCGCTCGATGGTGTCGCGCGGCAGCGACTGCCTCTTCGCGGCCTCGATCGACATGCGCAACCGCGAGTTGCTGCTGGGATCGGCGCCGCCCTTGGCCGCGATGATCAGGTCCTTGGCGAGCTTGCTGAAGATCTTGCCGCGCGCGTTGGATGCGTCGAGCTTGACCTTGGTCTTCCACTGGGCGCCCATGCCGACGCAGTACCACGGCGCCCCGGGGTCGGGCGAGACGTGTACGATGCCGGCCGTGGGCTTCCGACGCGTCGCGCTGCTGGCCCTGGTGGCCGGGGCCCTCGCCGGTTGCGGTGACCGCGAGCTCGGGGGCACCCTGACCCGGGTCCACCAGACCGGGCAGCTCACCTGGGGCGCCGACCTGCAGGGCGGCGAGCCGTACCTGTGGCTCGACGACGACGGCCATCTGGTCGGCTTCGAGGTCGAGATCATGGACGCGATCGCGCGCCGCCTCGGCGTGAGGTCGCACATGCAGCATTACAACTGGAGCAACCTCGTCGACCTGCTGCGGCGCGGCGACATGGACGTGGTGTGCAACGGCCTCGAGGCCACGCCCGACCGGGCCCAGCGCATCCTGTTGTCGCGCCCGTACTTCGTCTACGCCGAGACCCTGGCGATCCGCAAAGGCGCGTCATATCGCTCGCTGGCCGACCTGCGCGGCAAGCGGGTCGCGACGCTCAACCAGACCTTTGCGCACGATCTGTTGCGCGACGCTCACGTCGAGATCGCGCTGTACGAGGGCAACGAGGAGCCGTACGCCGACCTCGAGCTCGGTCGCGTCGACGCGGTCCTCCTCGACAACGTCATCGCCGATCGCTACGGCTGCAACCGCGCCGGCATCACCTGCCTGCCCCAGGACGTCGCGCGCGGCACCTACGTCATCGGCATCCGCAAGCAGGACCCCGAGCTCAAGGCCGCCATCGACGCCGCGCTCGAGGCCATGATCACCGACGGCGAGCTCGAGCGCATCCTGCGCAAGGCGGGGCTGTGGGACCACCGCCAGCGCGAGCCGGTATCGGTGATCCGCACCGCGTCGCCGCGCCGCGATTTCGGCTGGCCCCAGCTGCGGCGCTTCGGCTCGGCCGCGCTGGTGACGATGCTGCTGTCGGTCGCCGCGTTCCTGCTCGCGGTGCCGATCGGCGTGCTGCTCGCGATCGGCCGCGTCTACGGCGGGCCCGTCGTCGGCGCGGCGTGCCGGGTCTACATCGAGCTGTTCCGCGGCACCCCGGTGCTGCTGCAGCTGTACGTCATCTACTTCGGGCTCGGGCCGTACTATGCGATCGGCCCGATCACCGCGGCGATCCTCACGCTCGGGCTCAACTACGGTGCGTACGAGGCCGAGGTCTATCGGGGCGCGCTGCTCGGCATCCCGCGCGGCCAGGCCGAGGCGGCGCGCGCGCTCGGGCTGTCGCCGGCCCAGAGCCTACGCCACGTCATCGTCCCTCAGGCGCTGCGGCTGGCGCTGCCGCCGATGACCAACGACTTCGTGTCGCTGCTCAAGGACTCGTCGCTGGTGAGCGTCATCACCGTCATCGAGCTGACCAAGCAGATGACGATCTCGGCGGCCGAGCTGCAGGGCTGGCTGGTGCCGGGCCTGGCCTGCGCGGCGCTCTACCTGCTGCTCAGCGTGCCGCTGTCGGAGCTGGCCCGTCGACTCGAGAGGAGGCTCGCGCGTGATCAGCGTGGGCACGCTCTCTAAGCGCCACGGCGAGCGCACGATCCTCGAGGGCGTGTCCGCGGAGGTCGCCGCCGGCGAGGTGATCGCGATCGTCGGTCCGTCGGGCGGCGGCAAGTCGACCTTGCTGCGCTGCCTCAACCACCTCGAGCCCTTCGACGCTGGCTCGATCGAGATCGCCGGCTTCCGACTCGGGCCCGGCAGCGTCGGCGCCGATCGCGCGACGCTCACCAGCCTGCGCAGCGCGGTCGGCATGGTCTTCCAGACCTGGAACCTGTTTCCGCACCTGACCGCGCTCGACAACGTCACGCTCGCCCCCCGGGTGGTGCGCGGCACCGATCGGGCCCCGGCCGAAGTCCGAGGCCGCGAGCTCCTCGATCGGGTCGGCCTCGGCGATCGCGCTGGCGCCTATCCGCATGAGCTGTCGGGCGGCCAGCAGCAGCGAGTCGCGATCGCGCGCGCGCTGGCCCAGGCCCCCAAGGTGCTGCTGTTCGACGAGCCGACCAGCGCGCTCGATCCCGAGATGACCGACGAGGTGATCGCGGTCATGCGCGACCTGGCCGCCGGCGGCATGACGATGCTCGTCGTCACGCACGAGATGCAGCTGGCCCGCGCCGTGGCCAGCCGGATCTGGGTCATCGACCGCGGCACGATCGTCGAAGATGGCCCGCCGTCCCAGGTGGTCGATGCGCCGACCAGCGACGTCGCGCGCGACTATTTCGGCCGCGGTCGACGCTGATACCGACGCCGGTCAGTCTTCGGTCTTGGGACGCGCCGGCGGCTTGGGCACGGCTACGCGGCGCGCGACCGGCGTGGTCGGGGCATCGCGGCCGACCCCGGAAGCGCCGCTGAGGCGCTGCAGCACTTCGCTCGCGACCACGGCGCGGCGACCGGGAGTGACCTTGGCCAGCAGCGTCGCGAGCGCGGCGATGATCTGCTCTTCCTCACGGTTGAACATGTAACGACCCTAGCGCGAAAGCCTCGGCATTTACCATCGACGCAGCCGATGACCGCAGCACTGCTCCCGTCGATGGTGCGCTCGGTTACCGCTGGTCCGCTGGTCGAAGGCCGCTCGAGAGCTCAGCTGCAGGTCGCGTCGCCGGGCGGGCAGCGCAGCCGGATGTGGAAGTGATCGGCGTGGTGCGGCTCGTGGCGGACCAGGCCGCCGCTGCCTTTGCCGTTGGGGTACTGGAACAGCTGGTCGAGGTACGTCGCGCTCACGCCGCGGTCGCGGGCCCACTCGTACAGCACGCCCTGCAGACCGTAGTCGAGGTAGATCGCCTGCACGCCGCCGCGATCGTCGGCGGTGCGAGCGAACGCGACCAGGAGGTCCCAGGTCGCGGGCAGGTCGAGGTTGCTGGCGTTGCCGACGACGAAAATCTGGGGATAGCCCTTCGGCTTCTTGCGGTAGAAGAAGCCGACGTCGACGTCACGCCCGGACTGGTGCGAGCGGTGCTCGGAGATCTCGCCACCGCGCTTCTGCGACAGGTCGCCGATCGCCAGCGTGTGGACTTTGGGATGGTCGGCGCGCACCGCTGCCACCGCGTTGCGCACGGTGTCGACCAGGCGCCGGGTGCCAAACGAGCGCAGCGGCCGGCGGATCAGGTAGCCCTTGCCAGCGCGCAGCTGGGCCGGGCGCGACAGCGCGCCGCGCCACGGCTTGCCGAGGCTCTGCCCGAGGACGAGCGGCGACTCCGAGGGCGCGACGATGGCCTTGGCGACGCGGGGCCGGGCCGGCTTGCCGCACCTCGGCACCGCGATGGTCTGGCCAGCCCGAATCTTGGTCGAGCGCAGCTGGTTCTGCTTCTGCAAGGCGTCGATGGGGCAGGCGTAGCGATGGGCGATGCCGCCCAGGGTGTCGCCGCTTTCGACCTTCACCCGCGCCTGGATCTCCGCCGCCGCCGGACCCGCGCCGAGGGCGGCCGTGATGAGCGCTGTCGCGACGAGAAGCGTTGTGCGCACGTGGTCCCCCCAGTCAGGCGTGAGTGGCGTCGAGCCGACAATCGTGACGCGAGCCACGGCGCGGATCCAGTAATTCTCTTCCGCCTGACGCCCGGCGCGGCCGATCATTCACGCGTCGCGACACAGCCAGCGCGGATCTTCGCGAGCACCGGCGCCAGGTCCTCGTCGAGCGCCTTGGCGAAGTCGCCGCGCTCGATGCGCTTGGCCGACGCGACCAGCGGCCGTGCGCCGCCGCACGCCTTGACCGTCTCGTCGAAGAGTTGGTAGCTCGCCTGGTAGACTCGCAGCTCGATGAGGTTGGCGTTGTTGGGCGTGCGCCACAGGTGCAGCTCGTCGGCGAGCGCGGACAGGATCTGCGCCTTGGTCGCGAGCTTCTCGACGTCGGGGCGATCCGACTGGTAGAGCGCGTCGAGGGCCTGGTACGCGACGAACTGGCGGTCGGTGCGCTGGCGGCGCCAGGCCTGGACCTCGGTCCACGCGGCCTGCTCGGCCGAGGCCGGGCCGAAGCGCGCGACCAGCCAGTCGTCGGTGAGCGCGTCGCCGATGGCCTCGGCCAGGCCCTCGTTGAAGAACGGCTCGTCGGGGACGAACACGGTCGCGTGGACCGACTCGTGGAGCAGCACGTTGGCCAGCTCCGCATACGGCGCGACGTCGGCGTCGAGCATCGACGACACGATCGGATCGGGGAACCAGCCCCCGGTCGAGTAGGCGCCGGCCGGGCGCGCCATCGCGTCCCAGCCGTCGCGCGTGAGCTGCTCGCGGTGCGCGATGGCGTCGTCGTGATCGAACCAGCCCAGGCCGGTGAAGCAGCCCGCGATCGGGAAGCACCAGCTGCGCGGCTCGAAGGCCAGGCGCTGCGAGGCGCCGACGAACCACACCGCCGCGCCGTTGGGGACGTCGACATACTTCTTGTAGTTGTGGCGGGTGTCGAGCCCGGCCTCGGCGCCGAACTGCTTGATGCCCGCGACCTCGGCGAGCCGGAGCCGGGTCTCCACCGGCACGTCGGGATCCTCGAGGACGTCCTCGATGGGCCGGGCTCGTTGCATCAGGTCGAGCTGGCCGCGCGCCGCCTGCGACAGGTAGCGCGGCATCAGGCAGCCGCTGGCCACCAGCGCGATGGCGAGCGCCGCCGGCTTCACAGCGCCGCCGCGATCGCCGCCGCTAGCGCCGTCGCGTCGTCACCCAGCTTGCCCGATCGCCAGATCACGCCCAACCCAGCGTCGTCGAGCTTGGGGATGATGTGGAAGTGGACGTGGAACACCGCCTGGTGGGCCGCGGCGCCGTTGTTCTGCAAGACGTTGTACGCGGTCGCGCCGGTGGCCTTCATCACCGCGCGCGCGAGCCGCGGCAAGACCCGGCCGATCGCCGCCGCCGCCTCGTCCGACAGCGCGTCGAGGGTCGCGGCCGGCTCCTTCGGGATCACCAGGGTGTGGCCCCTCGACAGCGGTCCCACGTCGAGGAAAGCCAGCACCTGATCGTCCTCGTAGACCCGATGACAGGGAATCTCTCCGCGCATGATCTTGCTGAACACCGTCTCGGCCATGCCGGCATGGTGCCCCATCGCCGCGCGACGGTCACGGCCGTCGCGACGGTGACGGCCGTCGCGACCGTGGCGACCGCCTCGCGACCGAGGTCGGTTGTGCGGTAGGAAGGCCCGTGCATCTCGACCTCCACCGGCATCTCGAGGGATCCCACAGCGCGGTCGCGCTGATCGACGTCGCGCAGGAACACGCCATCCGCGACCCGATCTTCTACGACGAGGCGGCCCAGCGCTATCGCACGCCGGCCGAGCTGGCGCGCAGCATCACGATGTCGGGACCGACCACCGATCCGTCGGTGTTCTACGACTGCATCGTCAAGGCTCGCGCCGCCTACGTGAGCGTGCCGGCGATCGCGTCTTTGGCCGCGCGGGCGTTTCGCGAGGCCGCGGCCGACACCGACGGCTTCGAGATGCGGCTCAGCCTGTTCTCGATGACGCGCACGCTCATCGACAACCAGCATCAGCGGTGGCGCGACGTGGCGCCGATGGAGTTCGCCGAGCGGTACGCGCGGCCGATCTTGCTGGCGGTCCTGGCCGCGCGCGACGCCGTCTTCGCGGAGACCGCGACGCCGATGGTGGTGCGCCTGGGCCTGTCGCGCACCTTCGAGAGCGAGCCGCACTACCGCGCGCTAGCCAAGGTCGTCGTCGAGCACGCCGGCGACCTGGTCGGCCTCGACGTCCTCGGTATCGTGGCCGGCCCCGATCGCGAGCCGCTGCCGCCCGCGCTGGTCGCGATCCTCGACGAGCTGCGTCCGCACCTGCCCGATCTCACCATCCACGCCGGCGAGCTGGCCGGCGCCGACGCGGTCGACCGCACGCTCGCGCTGGCGCCGCGCGGCATCGGCCACGGCGTGCGTTCGCTGGAGTCGGCGGCCACCCTCGAGCGTCTGGCCAAGGACGGCGTGACCCTCGAGGTCTGCCCGACCAGCAACCGGCTGCTCATCGGCGACGAGCTGGCCGCCCTCGAGCGCGCCCACGGCGCCACGCCGCTCCTCGCCCTGCAACGCCACGACGTCCACTGCGTGCTCGGCAGCGACGACCCCACCCCGATGGGCACCACGTTCCGCGACGAGCTCGCCATCGCGCGCGCCGCCGGCGTCGACCTGGCCCGCCTCGAGGCCGACACCCGTCGCCGCTGGACCGAGATCACCGGACAGTCGTTGCCGCAGTAGCCGCGGCGCGCTCGCCGAGCAGCGGCCCGCCGACCCGCGGCTGGGCCGGCACCCGCCGCGCGCTCTCGACGACGCGGTAGGTCGCGGTCGTGGTCATCCCGGCGGCGGTGGCGGTGACCGTCACGGTCCCGGCGCCGTTGGCCCTGAACCCGACGCAGTTGGGGAACAGGACGTCCGACACCGCCACCGGCCCGGTCACCGTGAAGCGCCAGGGCGCGTTGAGGATCTGGCCGCCGCGGTCGCCGATCGCGGTGAAGCAGGCGGCTTGCAGCTGCCCACGCACCGCGATCAGCTCGCCCACCTCTTCGAGCTCGACGCGCGTGACCGAGGCCACCGCGTCGGCGATCGGCAGCGTCGTGGTCGAGGTCGCGCCGCCGATCGTGACGTCGAGGGCGACCGCGCTCGCGGTGCCGGCCACGACGTGGACGACATCCCAGCCGGCCTGCTCGCCGTCGATCGACGCCAGCTCCATCGAGTCGTCGACCAGCCGGTTCCCGTCGACGTCGTAGAGCGCGACCACCACGTCGGTCTGGGTGCCGCGCCACAGCGCCAGGCCTTCGAAGCCGGGCTTGGGCTGCTCGAGGATCTCGCGGAACACCCCCGGGTGCAGCTCGACGTGGTCGAGGGCGCGGGACTTGAGCCCGACCTTGTCAAACAGCGTGCCATCGAGGGCCGATTCGATCCGCAGCACCGCGCCGCCGTGGGCCACCGCGTGCAGCTCGACCGTGCCGGCACCTTGCTCGACGATCTGGAGACCGGCGCCATCGGTCGACGCGGTGAAGGCGCGGTCGAGGACGACGTTGCGCGTGGCGTCGCGGATCTGGATGCGCTGCGTGCCGCCGATGGCCGTGAACGGCACGCCGCTGGTGGCGAACGTGTCGGTGAACGAGCTGCCCCGGAAGGTCAGTCCACCCGGGGTCTCCGACGAGCAGACCTCACCGTCGGGGCATTGGCCGGTCGCGGCGCGGTCACCTTCGAGGGCACACGCGCCGAGGAACAGGACACCAACGCAGAGGCTGCGATCGAGCGATCCGCGACATCGCTGTCCGGGTCCCGGACCAACCTGTCAGCTCCTCGACACGACCGCCGGGTTGGCTCGAACCGGCCAAGCCCGGCAAGCTACGGATCGAAGCGATAGCCCGAGCCGCGCACCGTCACGAAATGCCGGGGCCGCTCGGGGTCGACCTCGAGACGTTTGCGGAGCTGGCCGACGAAGTTGTCGATCGTGCGCGGGGTGCCTGCGCTCTGGCCCCAGACCATCTCGAGCAGGTGCTGGCGCACCACCACCTGGGCGGGATGCCGCACGAAGAACAGCAGCAGTTCGAACTCGAGGTGCGTGAGCTTCACGACCTCGCCGGCCCGCGTCACCGTGCGCTGGGCGGCGTCGACCACGACGTCGGCGAACTTCACGACCGTGGCGTCGACCTCGGCGGCCGGCGGCGTTGGCGCCAGCGACTGCGCGCGCCGAAGCACGGCGTCGACGCGGGCCAACAGCTCGGCCAGCGCGAACGGCTTGGTGACGTAGTCGTCGGCGCCCAGACGCAGCGCCGCGACCTTGTCGTACTCGCCGTCGCGCGCCGACAGCACGATCACCGGGACGAAGTTGTCGGCGCCGCGCAGCGCGCTCAGCACGTCGAGGCCGTTGCGGCGGGGCAGGTTGATGTCGAGCAGCACCAGATCGAAGATCGTCGAGGTCAGCGCCTCGAGGGCGGCGTCGCCGTCGCCAGCGATGGTGGCGCGGTGCCCAGCCAGCCGCAGGTTGAGCGACAGCCCGGTCGCGATCGCCTCGTCGTCCTCGACGACCAGGATCTCGCGGGCGGTGGCCGGCTCCTTCACGCCGGCACCGCCGGTGGCAGCCCGCCGGTCGCCAGCTCCAACGGCTGGGCCCGCGGCAGGATCACGCGGAAGACCGAGCCGTGTCCGGGCGCCGACTCGACCTCGATCTTGCCCTTGTGGGCGCGCACGATGGTCCGGACGATCGCGAGGCCGAGGCCGACGCCGGGGATGCGGCTGTCGACGGCGGCCTTGCCACGCACGAAGCCGTCGAACAGCTCGTGGCGCTCGGCGGGATCGATGCCGATGCCGTTGTCGATCACCGAGATCTGGACCTTGCGAACGTAGGGGCGCGCGACGACGCGGATCTGCTTGTCGTCGCCGGTGTACTTCCACGCGTTGTGCAGGAGGTTGGCGACCGCCCGCACCAGGGTCTCGCGGTCGCCCCGCACGCTGAGATCGGGAGCTAGATCGAGCCCGATCTTGGTCGGCCGGCCCAGGGTGGCGACGTCGAACGCGGCGATCGCCTCGGCGACCAGCTCGTCGACCCGCACCGGCAACATCGCGAAGGCGTGGCGGCCCGACTGCATGCGCGACAGATCGAGCGTCCGCACCAGCAGGTGGTCGAGGCGGGCGACCTCGCGGCTCAGCAGCGTGGCGACCTGCTGGCGCTCCTCACCGGCCAGCTTGCCGGTGGCCAGCGGCTCGAGCAGCAGGTTGATCGCGGTGATCGGCGTGCGCAGCTCGTGCGACGCCGAGGAGAAGAAGTCGTTCTGCAGGCGGGCCAGCGATGCGCCCTTGCCGACGAAGATCGAGACCAGGATGTACCCGGTCACCGCGGTCGTGCAGAACGCCAGCACCGCGACGCCGAAGAAGATGCGGTACGAATCGCTGCCGATCGCGAGCAGCACGATGCCGGCCGCGGTCATCAAGAGCTGCGGCACCAAGACCGCGAGCATCAAGATGAGCTGAGCGCGCCGGAGCTGGATGATCGCTGGTGGGAACCGCACGGCAGGTGCCTGTCACGAGGCCAAGGTCCGAGGCCGCAGCCTCAGAACTTGTAGGTCGCGCCGAGCCGGAAGTACGTATTGTAGTCGGTCTCGAGCATCGGCGCGCTGAACGCGTCGGTGAACAGCGCGCGCTCGCCCTGGAATGGCGCGCCCTCGAGGAGCACCCACAGGTTCCAGCGCTGCCGGACCGCGATCTCGGCGACGACCGCGGTCATGAAGCGCACGCCGCCGTCGCGGTCGAAGAACGCGGTGCCGGTCGAGCCGGTGAGGCTCTCGGCGTTGGTGCGGCCCGCGAAGTCGGTGCTGCTATTGACGTAGGCCAGGTAGCTCTTGCAGGTGTCGATGCCGTCGGCGTCAGCGAAGCGATAGCTGCCGGCCGAGCCCGAAATCTCGGGGCAGTGGCGGTCGCTCCAGATGTCGAAGTAGCCGCGCGCGCTGACCGTCACGTGGGTGAAGGCGGTGAGCGACGCGATCGCGCCCGCGTCGAAGGTCGCGCCGTTGCGCTTGGAGTTGTCCAGCAGCTTCGAGCCCCACCACAGGTTGCCGAACACCGCGGCCGAGAACGGGTCGCGGTCGACCAGCATGAGGCGCACGCCGACGCCGATCTCCGAGCGGGCGCCCATCGTGCGCACGCCGACGTTGGCATCGAGGCCGAAGTTCTCGACCTTGCCGGCGCCGACCGCGATGCGGGCGTCGATGGTGTAGGGATAGCCGAGGCTGATGTCGACCGTCGAGCGTCCGCGCGGCAAGGTCCGCGCGCCCCACGACGCCAGGCCGCGCTGCTCGTCGAGGAGCTCGACGTCGGACTTGCCTTCGATCACCAGGGTGGCCTGGAGCACGTCGGTCTTGCCGCCCAGGACGTTGAGGGTCTGCTCCCAGGGCTGGAAGCCGGCGCGCTCGACGCGGACGATCGTGGTGCCGACCTCGACCTCCTCGAGATCGAGGGGCGTGACGCCCTGGGGCAGGCCGTTGATGAGCACCTCGGAGCCCGGCGGCTCCGACAGCACGCGCACCCGACCGACCGCCTTGAGCTCCGCGGACACCGTCAACGTCTGGCCGGCCTCGATGCGCACCTTCTGCTCGAAGGTCTTGTAGCCGCCGAGCTTCACGACCACGAAGTGCTCGCCGCGCGACACCGCCTTCTCCTGCGGCACCTTGCCGATGCCGGCGCCGTCGATGAACACGTCGGCGTCGGGCACCGGCGAGACCACCTTGAGCGTGCCCTTGTCACCGGTGCCGGCCTCGGCGTTGAGGTCGAGCTTCAGCACCATCGACTGGCCGGCGTTGATGGTGACCCGCTCCTCGTGGGTCTGGTAGCCCGGCGACTTCACCTCGAGCACGTGCTCGCCAGCCTTGACCTCCTTGATGTCGACCGGAACCTTGCCCATGGGCGTGCCGTCGAGAAAGACGTCGGCGCCGGCGATGTCGGACAGCACGCGGATGACGCCACCTTGGCCACCGAGGGTGGAGCTGAGCTCGCCGCGCACCTTGGCCTGCTGGCCGGCGACGACCTGCACGGTCTGCTTCCAGGGCAGGGCCGGCTCCTTGCGGACCTCGATGACGTGGAGGCCTTCGACGACGTCGTTGATGAACAGCGGCGTGGTGCCGGTCTGCTTGTTGCCGTCGAGGAAGACCTCGGCGTCGGGCACGTCGGCAGAGACGACGATGGTGCCGACCTTGGCCTTGGCGATGGCCTTGAGCACCGGCGTGATGGTGGCCTTCTCGTTGTCCTTGACCTCGACCCAGCTCTGGAAGTTGTCGAAGCCTTCCTTCTTGAGCTCGAGGAGGTGGCGGCCCGCGGTCGTGGTCAAGAGCACTGGCGCCGAGCCCTGAGCTTGGCCGTCGAGGTAGACCGCGGCATTGAAGACGTTCTGATCGGCGTCGGTGCGGACGTCGACGCGAGGCGGGTCGACCTTCTTGATGAGCGGGATGAAGGTGTTCTGCGCCTTGCGGGTGCGCGCGACCTTGATGGTCTTCTGGGCGATCTGGTAGCCGTCGAGCTCGAGGATGATGACGTAACTACCGTTGAGGAGCTTGGTCTCCCACGGCGTCACGCCCACCGCGCCCAGCTCCTTGCGGTCGATGTAGACGGTCGCGCCCGGCGGCGCCGACTCGATCTTCACCGGGTACTTGCCCTTCGCGAGGCGAGGGTGGCTCTGCGCGGCGGCGGGCCCGGCGATCGCGACGACCGCGAAGGCGAGCGCGCACAGAGCCCATCGGCGAACCAGGGTCCAAGTATTCGATACGCTAGAGAATTTCATGTCGTAAGTGCTCCCGGGCATGCGAGACCGAACCTACCAAATCTCGAGCGACGCGCGCACGCGCGGCGCCGAATTCGACGCTGCCGGACCGTGAGTGTTCACCGGCGCTGACGACGCCGTGACGGCTCACACAACGCCAGCGAACGGAGACAGAGTTGCGCTGATCATCAGCGCGACCAGGATCGCGGCCACCGCGACCCGGTAGGCCGCGAAGCCGAGCAGGCGATGGTCGCCGAGGAAGCGCAGGATCCACGCGATCGACGCATAGCCGGTGACGAACGCGGCGACCAGCGCGACCATCAGCGCGGGCCAGTCGCCGCCGATCCCGTGCATCGCGTGGCGCGCCTCGAGGATCGCGGCGCCGGCGATCGCGGGGATGCCGAGGAGGAACGAGAAGCGGGCGGCGTCGGTGCGACGCATGCCGAGGAGCAGGGCGGCGACGATGGTGGCGCCGGAGCGCGACACCCCGGGGCACAAGGCCAGCGCCTGGGCGCCGCCGATGATGAGCGCGTCACGCAGGCCGAGGTCGTCGAGCGTGCGGGCGCCCTGCGCGCGGGCGTCGACCGCGGCCATGACGACGCCGACGCCGGCCAGCGAGGCCGCGATGACCCACAGCGAGCGGGCATCGCCCTCGATGAGCGGCCTGGCGACCAGGCCGGCGATGACGATCGGGATCGTGCCCAAGACCAGGTAGATCGGCAGGCGACCGCGCGGGCTCGTTCGATCGTGCCAGAACGCGCGTGGCAGCTCGATGAACAGGTCGCGCGCGAAGTAGGCGATGACCGCGGCCAGCGTGCCGAGCTGCAGCACCGCCGTGAACGCGGCGCCGGGATCGTGCTGACCGAGCAGGACCGGGGCGATGCGCAGGTGCGCGGTCGACGACACCGGCAGGAACTCGGTGAGGCCTTGCACGACCCCGAGCACGATCGCGAACCAGATCGACAAGCGGCGCACGCTATCATGCGGCCCATGTGGATCGCGCCGGGCGTACTGATCGCGTTGACGCTGGTGAGCTGTAGCGGCCGGGCCGCACCGCCGACCAGCCCGTCGGTCACCGCCGCCGCCGACGGCGATGCCGGGGTAACGGCGCCGCCGCCCGACGTCGGGGCCGGGCCGGTCGCCGCCGCGCCAATCACCGACGCCGAGTGCGGGCAGCTCGTCGATCACACGCTCGCGCTCGGCATGGCCGATCAGCGCGCCACCAAGTCGCCGGACGACGTGCCCACGCCTGACCAGGTCGATGAGATCCGCGCCGCGCTCCTCGCCGCGCAGCCCTGCGCTCAGCTCACCCGCGCTCAGCTCACCTGCGCCCAGGCCGCCACCACGCGAGCCGCGCTCTACCGCTGCGGCGAGTGAGCCCCGGCGACGGTCACGACGACGGCCGGCGCTGCGACGGGTAGATCGTCCGCGCGCCGGTGAGCACCCACGCCACCACGCTGACGATCACCACGTGGGGCAGCACGGCGACGCCCAGGAGCTCGACGGCCATGATCGAGAGCGCCAGGGGCGTGCTCGACGCGGCGGCGAACATCGCGGCCATGCCGACGCCGGCCGCCAGCGCCTGGGGCAGCCCGAGCGGCGGGCCCAGCGTGCCGCCGAGCGCGGCGCCCATGAAGAAGAGCGGCGTGACCTCGCCGCCCAGAAAGCCCGCCCCCAAGGTGATCGCGGTGAAGCCCAGCTTGGCCGCGAAGGCCCAGGCCGGCAGCTCGGGATCCCCGAAGGCGCGCACGGTCGTCGGCACGCCGAGGCCGAGGTACGCGCTGGTCCCGACGAGCTGCCACAACCCGACGACGATCGCGCCGCCGATGGCCATGCGCACGCCGAGGTGGGCCACCCGGCGCTCGCCTTGGGCCTTGAGCGCGTGGGTCAGCTCGATGAACCCGACCGCGACCGCGGCGATCGCGACCGCGAGGAGCAGCCACGCGGCGCCCACCGCCGGCGTCAGCGCCAGGTGGGGCGCCGCTGGATAGGCGGTGTGGACGACGCCGAGGCCGCGCGTGGTGAGGTCGCCGATCAGGGCGGCGACCAGCGCCGGCACCAGCGCGTCGTGCCGGATGCGTCCCCGCGCGACCACCTCGAGGCCGAACACCGCGCCGGCGATGGGCGTGCCGAACACCGAGCCAAAGCCACCGGCGACGCCGGCCGCCAGCAGCTGATTCCGCAGCGGCCCTGTCAGTCGCAGACGGTGAGAAAGCCAGTCAGTCAGACTGGCACCCATCTGCACGGCCGTGCCTTCACGCCCGGCGCTGCCGCCGAAGAGGTGTGTGAGCACCGTGCCCGTGAGCACCAGCGGCGCCATGCGCAGCGGCAGCTCGGGTCCGCCGTCGTGGATCGTGTCGATGACGAGGTTGTTGCCGCCGCGGATCGACGTGCCGAACCGCGCGTAGAGCGTACCGATCGCCAAGCCGGCGGCCGGCAGGCAGAACACCAGCCCGGTGTGGCTCTCGCGGGTGGTGGTCGCCCACTCGAGCAGCCCCAAGAAGCCCGCCGAGGCGGCGCCGCACACCACGCCGACCAGGGCGCCCAGTCCCAGCCAGGCGCCGACGACGCGGAGCCGAGCCCCCATCACGACGGTCTCCGCCAGGGCCGGATCGCCACCAGCAGCGCGACCGCGGCCGCCGCGGTCAGGCCGCCAAACCAGAACGGCGCCGCCGGGCCCACGCGATCCCACAGCACGCCAGCGACCACGCTGCTGGCCAAGGTGATGAGTCCGGATCCCAGGTAGAACAGGCCAATCGCCAGGCCCCGGCGCTCGCGCGGCGCGTGGTCGGCGAGCAGCGCCTTGCCGACACCGTCGGTGAGCGCGATGTACACGCCATACACTGCCAGCAACGGCCAGATCGCGACTGACCCGGTGTAGACCAGCCCGACGTAGACCAGCGCATACAGTGCCCAGCCGATCGCGATGAGTCGCCAGCGGCCGAATCGGTCGCTCAGCACGCCGGCCGGATACGACACCAGCATGTAGACCGCGCTGTACATCGCGTAGAGCAGCACCACCTGCCACGACGGCAGCCCGACCTGGGCGGCGCGCAGCAGCAAGAACGTGTCGCTGCTGTTGGCCAGCGAGAACACCAGCAGGAGCGCCATCACCTGCCAGTACTGGCGCGACAACCCGCGGATGCTGGCGAGTGGCGTGGGCCCGGGCGCGACGTTCGCGGGCGCGACCGGCTCGCGCAGCAGGAACGTGAAGCCGACCGCGGCCAGGCCCAGGACCGCGGCGATCGCGAAGATGGTGCGGAACGCGATCGAGGGATCGACCGTGGCGTCGGCCAGCCACCACAGGAGCAGCGCCGACAGGAGCACGCCGACCACCGCGCCGGCGCTATCCATCGCGCGATGCAGGCCGAAGGCGCGGCCGCGGTCCTCGGGCGCGGTGGTGTCGGCGATGAGCGCGTCGCGCGGGCTCGAGCGGATGCCCTTGCCGACGCGATCGACGGTGCGCCCCAGGAGCACCATCGGCCACGCCACGGCGGCGACCAGCAGCGCCTTGCCGGCGACCGGCAGCCCATAGCCCCACCGCACGTACGGCACCCGGCGCGCGAAGCGGTCGCTGCGCCAGCCGGCCCACGCGGTGAGCAGCGCGACCGCGGCCTGGGCCACGCCCTCGATCCAGCCCAGCGAGGTGGCCGACGCACCCAGCACCAGCACCAGGTAGAGCGGCAGCAGCGGATAGATCATCTCGCTGGAGACGTCGTTGAAGAACGACACCCAGCCGAGGGTGACGACCTCGCGGGACAGCGGCTTGCGTTTCGGGGGTGTAGACACGGTGGCTCTCGTTGAGGGAGCACCGCAGTCAGACAGGCCTACGGTGCCCAGGGTGGGCAGTCGTAGGAGTCATTGGCACCTCCCAGGTGGGGGTGCGGGTGTCGGCGGACTCCACCGCCTTCGTGCGCGTCTCGCCCAGAGTTCACTGCGACGTGCCGGCTGTCAAGCCGCCGCAGCTCAACGTCGCGCGGCGATGCGAGGCAGCGGCGACGGCGGCCGGGCGAAGACGATCGGCGCGGTCGGGACGCTGACGCGGTCGACGTGGGTGACGTCGCCGACGCCGAGGTCGGTGATGTCGGTCGTGATCTCGCTGGTGTCGTCACCGACGTCGAGCGAGGCGCGTAGCGACGGCAGCGCGTCCTTGCGGACCGGGCCCGTGCCGCGCGGGAACCGGCGGGCCTCGGCAGCGGCGACGGCGGCCGGCAGCACCGGGGCGCGGGGCGTGACGATCGGCGGGGGAGGAAGCGGCGCGGCCTCGACTCGGCGAACCGCCGCGGGCGATGCGATCGGCGCGCGGACGAAGGGCGGAACCAGGGAGCGCGCGAGCGGCGGAGTCGGCGCGCGTCGGACCGGCGGGCGAGCCGGCGGCGGGACCACCGAGCGCGCGACCGTGACGCGAGCGGGCGGAGCGGGAGGCCTGGGCGCGACGATGACCGCGGCAGGCTTGGGCGCGGCGATGACCGCGGCAGGCCTGGGCGCGGCGATGACCGCGGCAGGCTTGGGCGCGACGATGACGGCCGCGGGCTTCGACACCGCGGCCACGGGCTTCGCGACCGCAGCGACCGGCGCGCGCGGGGCAATCCTGGGCGCAAGCTGGGGCGCAGCGACGGCGGCCTTCGGTGCGGATGCGCGGGGCGCCTCGGTCTCGGCGGCGGCTCGGGCGCGGGCCAGGGCCAGCTGCCACTCCCACTCCTCTTCGTCCTCGCTCTCGACCAGCACCGCGGGCGCGCGCGTCGCCGCAGCCGCGAGCGGCGGGCGCCCAGCTGGCACCGCGAACCTCGGGGCTGCCGCGATCGGCGCCGTCGGCGTCGCGCCGGGCGGGTCGAACGGCCGCCAGCCCACCACATGCCCGCCGCCGAAGCCCTCGCTCGGCACCGGCGCGTGCTGGGTCACGATCCGACCCTCCGGCGAGAGCGCCAGCCCGTAGTCCGACAGCTTCACGTACCCGGCACGGGACAGGATCTGGTCGATGACCGCCATGCGCCAGGCGATTGCACCCTCCGGGCCAGCAGCGTTCGGCCCGCGCTCCCGGCCCACCTGGCTATCCTCGCGAGATCCTGCCGATCGGTTCGCGAGCCGATCGGCCGGCCCCAGCCGGCTGGCGTCTCACGCCCCAGGACTCCAGACCCCAACGCCGCCGCCCACGGTTTGACTCGCTGCGTCAGCGGCCGGTGAATCGCGGCGGCCGGCGCTCGGCGAAGGCGAGCAGCCCTTCGTCGCGGTCTTCGCTGAACAGCGTCACGTCGTAGCACTCGCGCTCGATCCGCAGGCCCTCGTCGATCGCCAGGTCGAAGCCGCGGTCGATCGCCGCCTTCGCCATCGCCAGCGACCTGGGGGCCGCGCCGGCCAGCTCGCCCAGCACGCGGGCGATCGCGGCCGGCAGCTGCGCGGGCGGCACGACCTCCATCACCAGACCCAGCGCGAGCGCGCGCGCCGCACCGATGCGCCGGCCCAGCAGGATGAGCTCCTTGGCCGCCGCCACCCCGATGAGCCGGGGCAGGCGCTGCGTGCCGCCCGCGCCCGGGATGATGCCGAGCCGCACCTCGGTCAGCCCCAGCTCGGCGCTGTCGACCGCGAGGCGCAGATCGCACGCCAGCGCGAGCTCGAGGCCGCCGCCGTACGCCGAGCCATTGAGCGCGCACAGGGTCGGCTTGGGGATGCGCGCCCACGCATCGATCGCGCCGCTGATCGCGTCGATGTACGGCTGCGAGCCGCTGGCCGGCACGCCCTTGCGCTCCTTGAGATCCGCGCCGGCGCAGAACGCCTGCTCACCTTGCCCGCTGAGCACGATCACCCGCACCTCGGGATCGTCGCCGAGCGACCGTGCCAGGCGCGCCAGCTCGTGATTGACCGCGAGCGACAGCGCGTTGCGCGCCTCGGGCCGGGCCAGCGTGACCCAGGCGACGTGATCGCGAAGCTCGACAGTAGGCAGCGTCATCGCGTCGATACTATCGGAACCGATCGGCTCGGGGGGTGTCGCAAGCGCATGCGTTCAGCCCTCGTCGTGCTCGCGTTGTCACTGGTGGGAACCACAGGCGCCGCGGCCGACGCGCTCGAGTCGGCGCTCGACCAGCCGCTCACCGAGGTCTCCCACGCCGTCGCCGTCAGCGTGAAGGACGGCATCGCGGTCTACAAGGTGCGCCGCGTGTTCGCCAATGCCGGCACCGTCGCCGACGAGGTCCGCCTCGAGATCGACCTGCCCTACGGCGCCGCCGCCACTGGGCTGCGCATCCGGGCGCGCGACCGCTGGTACGACGGCGAGCTGATGGAGGCCGAGGCGGCGGCCAAGCTCTATCACGAGCTCACCGGGCGCGGGATCTGGAAGCCCAAGGACCCCGCGCTCCTCTACTGGCGCTGGGCCGACAAGCTCGCGCTGCAGGTGTTCCCGGTGCTACCCGGCGCGACCAGCACCGTCGAGTACACGCTCACCGTCCCGACCCGGTATAGCGGCGGCCAGGTCTTCCTGTCGTACCCGCGCCTCGGCAACGACGCCGCCGCCAACCTGGCGGTGCCGGTCTTCACGGTCACGCCGGGCTGGGGCGACGCCACCACCGCGATCCGCGTCGACGGGGCCCGGGTCGCGCCCGACGCGCCGCTGGTGCTGGCCGCGTCGGTGCAACCGGCCTGGCTCGAAGCCCTCGACCACGACGCCAGCGCCAGCTACGTGTCGAGCGTGATCGCGATCGAGCCCAGCGCCGCGAGCAAGGTCGGGTTCCGCACCGCCAAGCTCACGATCGATCTCGAGCACACCTACCGGAGCGATCTGCGCATCGCGCTGCTGCCGCCCGGCAGCAAGGACGGCATCACGGTCTTCGACGGCAGCGGCGGGGGCGACAACGACGTCCGCGGTAGCTTCGACGTCGCGCTCCCGGCGCGCACCGTCGGCGCCGGCACCTGGCGCCTCGTGGTGTCCGATCACGCCGCGCTCGACGCCGGCACGCTCGAGTCGTGGACGCTCGAGCTGGGCGACGGCAAGGCGGTGAAGCGCGTGAAGGGCGTCTCGGCCGACACCCCGATCTTCGTGCCCGACGCACCCGAGAACGCCTCCGACGGTGGCATCGCGATGATCGCCCTGGCGCCGCCGCCCATCGACGCGATCGCCACCCGGTTCGGCAAGGTCGTGGCGTCGGCCCAGCATGCCTTCGCGCGCCTCGAGGTCGACGTCGCGCCCGAGCTCCGACCGCTCCCCAAAAAGCCGCAGGTGGTCTTCGTCATCGACGCGTCGTGGACCCAAGGCGAGGACGGCATCGCCGGTCAGCTCGCGCTGGTCCGGGCGTATCTCACCCACGTCCCCGACGCCGAGGTCGAGCTGGTCGCGTACCGCCGCACCGCGCGCCGGGTCTTTGACGGCTTCGTGCCGGCCACCGACGTCGCGCGCCGCCTCGAGCTGGCCGGGAGCGCCGGCAAGCTGGCGCCCGGCAACGGCAGCGCCCTCGACGACGGCGCCCGGGTCGCCGCCGCCGCGCTGGTCGGTCGCAAGGGCCCGCTCCGCGTCGTCATCACCACCGACGATCTGCTGCGCACCCGCTTTGACAACCGCCTCGCGCTGGCCGCGCTCAAGGGCGCGCCGGCCGGCACCGTCGTGCATGTGGTCGAGACCAGCCTCGCCTCGGCGAGCGAGCTCACCCGCGACGACGATCACGCCCTGGCGCCGATCGCGCTCGCCAACCACGGCATCGGCGCGACCCTGGGCGGCCTCGGCACGCCCGACAAGCACCTGCCCGCCATCGTCCTGGGGCTGGTCCGTCCGGTCCGCATCGATCACTTCCAGATCGCCGGGCTCGATCTCGCGAAGGGCCACTACGACGCCACCTTGCCGACCAGGCTCGACGAGGGCGCCGGCTTCCGCATCGTCGTCGACGCGCCGGTCGCGCCCGATCGCGTCGAGCTGACCGGCATGATCTGGGGCGACAAGTTCCGCCGCGTGGTCACCACCGACGCCGCCTTCTCGCGGGCCGCCGCGGCCTGGGTCTTCTCCGAGGACGATCACCAGGAGCTGTCCCAGGCCGAGCAGATGACCGTCGCGCTCATGGGGCGTGCGGTCTCGCCGGTGACCTCCTACGTGGCCTTCGAGCCCGGGACCCGCCCCTCGACGATCGGCCTCCACGAGACCACCGGCAGCGGGGCGGGTTTTGGCAGCGCCAACGGTTCCATGTACGGCGGCGGCGGCGGTCGCGCGCGCATCGCCCCCACGCCGATGGACCTTGTCGCCGAGGGCGCCCGTCGCTGCGTCGAGCAGCACCACCCAGCGCCCGGCTGGTCGGTCACGCTCGACCTCGAGACCACGCGCGACGAGGTCGTCGACGTCATCGCCGGCGCTGGCGCCACCCTGCCCATCGCGGCGTGCCTGGTCGAGGCGACCTGGGCCATCCGGCTCACGTCCTCCTACGACCAAGAGCGCGAGCACTTCCCGCTGGTCTTCGACTGACTGTCAGGTCGGCGCGTACCGGCCGACCGTCTCGAGCATGACGTCGCAGCCGGGCGTCACGTCGACGTCGATCGTGACCAAGATCGTGCCGCCGACCTTCGCGGTCAGCTTGCCGACGGCGCCGATCGCGACCTTGCGGGTCCGGGCCGCGCCGCCGCTGCTGTCGATCGTGATCGTGTAGGTCGTCGGCGCCGCCTTGCACTCGGCCTCGTCGACGACGCTGACCCGGGCCGTGACCGCGACCTCGCCCTCGGTGTACGCGGTGGTCGACCGGAACTGATAGGGCAGCGTGGCGAGGCCGTTCTCCTTGAACAGCTCGGCCGCCGGGCTGCGGGAGTCGTCCTTGGGCGCCGCCTCGCTGTCGCTGTCGTCGTCGGCCCGGCTCAGCGCCGGCGCCACCGTGGTCCCGAGCATCGCGGCCAGCATCGTCATCGCGCGCAACGTGTTGGTCATGGTCATCTCTCCTGGTTGCGAGCAGGACGCGCGGCCCGCGCGATCTTCGCGGCCGTTGCAAGGCTTCTTCACACAGCGCGTCGAAGAGGCGTAACAGCGAGCCGCCATCGTCGAGTAGCAAAGGAGCTACTCATGTTGTGTCTCGCCATCGGACTCGGAATCTTCGGTGCCCTCGCGTTTGCCAAGGTGCGGCGGCTGCGCCACGCGCACTGGTACGGCGGCGGCTGTCACGGCCACCACGGCTGTCACGGCCACCACGGCTGTCACGGCCACCACGACCCGGAGGGTCACGCGCACCGGCGGAGCGGCAACCCGCGCCAGCGCCAGATGGTCAACGCCGCGCTTCGGCGCATCGAGGCCACGCCGGCCCAAGAGCGCGCCCTCGTCGCCGAGATCGATCGGCTCGAGGCTCGGCTCAAGACCGCGCGCGGCGGCCTCGGGGAGCTGCGCGGGGAGCTGGCCGAGGTCGTGCGCGGGCCGTCGGTCGACGACGCCGCCGTCGCGGGCGTGGTGAGCCGCATCGACGCCGCCACCAGCGAGGCGCGCAGCGCGCTGGTCGACGCGCTCCGCAACGTCCACAGCCTCCTCGACGCCGGCCAGCGCGAGCGGCTCGCCGACCTGCTCGGCCGCAGCTGGCGCGGTGGCAGCGGCCCGTACCGCATGTGAGAGGATGAGCCGTGCGGATCTTGCTCTGCGACGACGACGCGCGGCTCGCCGAGCTGCTGCGCGGCTACCTCGAGCCGCAAGGCGTGACCTTGGCCCACGCCGCGGGCGGGCAGGCCGGGCTCGCGCAGCTCGCGGCCGGCGGCTTCGACGCCGTCCTGCTCGACGTGATGATGCCCGGCCTCGACGGGCTCGCCGTCCTTCGCAAGATCCGCGAGGCCGGCCATCGGGTGCCGGTCATCATGCTCACCGCGCGCGGCGACGAGTCGGACCGCGTCGTCGGCCTCGAGCTGGGCGCCGACGACTACGTCGCCAAGCCGTTCTCGCCGCGCGAGCTGTTGGCCCGGCTGCGCGCGGTGGTGCGCCGGGTCGCCCCCGACACGCTCGCCGAGCGGCTCAGCGCGGCCGGCATCGCGGTCGACATCGCGGCCCGCGAGGCCTGGGTCGACGGCCAGTCGGTCGAGCTCACCGGCCTCGAGCTCGATCTGCTGGTCGTGCTCCTGCGGCGGGCTGGGCGGGTGGTGCCGCGCACCGCGCTCCTCGAGCTGGCGGGCCGCGGCGACGCCACGGTCAACGAGCGTGCCGTCGACGTCCACATCTCGCGGCTGCGCAAGAAGCTCGGCGACGAGGCCGCCGCGCGGATCCGGACCGTGCGCGGCGTCGGCTACACCCTGGCCCGGTCGGTGGGCGAACCGTGATCGAGCGGCTCGAGCGTCGGCGCGCGCTGCGCGAGCGCTGGAAGGCCGAGTGGCGGGCCGAGCGCGAGCTGTGGCGCGCTCACCATCGGGATTCCCATCACGACTGCCGCGAGCACCGCTGGCGTCAGGTCGGGCCGTGGTGGCTCCAGGCCAAGATGCGGTTGCGCATCTTCCTCGGCTTTGGCGCCGCGCTCGGCATCGGCGCGTGGATCGGCAGCCGCGCCCCGTCCGGCGATCTGCGCTGGTGGCAGCTCGCGCTGCTGCTGATCTTCGCGTGGGGCATGGCCGGTGGCGCGGCGTGGCGCCTGACCCATCCGCTCATCATCACGATCAAGGCCGCGCGCGACCTCGGCGACGGCAAGCTCGAGACCCGGGTCCGGGTCGGTCGTCAGGGCGGCGAGATGCGCATCCTGGCCGCCGCGCTCAACCAGATGGCCGAGAAGTTCCAGCGTCAGCTGTCCGATCAGCGCCAGCTCTTGGCCGCGGTGTCCCACGAGCTGCGCACGCCGCTCGGGCACATGCGCGTGCTCATCGAGACCGCGCGCGACGGCGCCGCGGTCGGCCCCTCCCTCGACCAGCTCGAGCAGGAAGTGCTGATGCTCGACGATCTGGTGGCGCGGCTCCTGGCCTCGTCGCGCCTCGAGTTCGGCACCGTCGAGCGGCGCGAGGTCGACCTCGCCGCGCTGGTCGCCGACGTCGCGGTCGCGGCCGGGGTCGCGCCCGAGGCCTTCGCCGCCGACGGCGCGGTGCGCGCGCCGATCGATCCGACCCTGTTCCGGCGCGCGGTCGCCAACCTGCTCACCAACGCGGCGGTCCATGGCGGCGGGGCGGTCGCGGTGCGCGTCGAGCGGCGCGGCGATCGGGTCGCGATCGAGGTCGACGACGCCGGCCCGGGCTTCGCGCCCGAGCGTCACGCCGACGCCTTTCGGGCCTTCGTGCCGTCGGCCGGCGGTGGGCTCGGCCTCGGCTTGGCGCTGGTGTCGCGCATCGCGGTCGCCCACGGGGGTCGGGCCTGGACCGGCGCGCGTCCCGGCGGCGGCGCGCGGGTCGGCTTCGACGTCGCGGCTACTTGACGCCGAGCGTGAGCAGCACCGTCGCGGCGTCGAGGCGTGTCGCCGGCTGATCGTCGGCCAGCGCCGCCCACAGCCCCGGCGTGATCGTGCCGGCCGCCAGGTGCGCCATCACCACGGTTCGCCGCACCGCCGGATCGGGCGAGGCCGCCAGCGTCACCAGCACCGGCGCGCCCCGGGCATCGCCCAGGCGGCTGAGCTCGGCCGCCGCAGTGGCGCGGTCGCCAGCGTCGCCAGCCTCGGTCGCCGCGATCGTCGCGAAGCTCGCGATCGCCGGCTCGCGCTGGTCGAGATAGGCGAGCGCTCGGGCCGCCGCCAGCTGCACCGTCACCGACGCGTCAGTGCGCGCGGTGGTCGCGCGGCCGGTCGCGCTGGCGCGATCGAGCGCGCTGGCCAGGAGGTTTACCGCGCCGGCCCGCACGCCGATCTGGTTGGAGGCCAGCGCGCGATCGAAGACCGCGACCGCCGCGGCGCGATCGCCCACGCCCTTGGCGGCGGTGATGGCGACCATCGGATCGGCGTCCGCGAACAGCGTGCGCAGCGCGTCCTTGCCGTCGACGCGGGCGATCAGCGCCACCGCCGCGAGCCGCACGCCGAGCGACTCGTCGGCCAGGGCGGCCCGTGCGCGGGTGCCGAGCTGTGGCTGGCGGCCGCGCGAGCCCGAGGCCAGGCCGTGCAGCGCCGCCGCGCGCACCTCGGCGCTGACGTCGACGGTCAGCTCGAGGAGCTTGGCGGTGTCCCGGCCGTCGCCGAACCCGCCGATCGTCGTCGCGGCGATCGCCCGCACCCGGGGGTCGGGATCGCTGAGCGCCGGCCGCAGGTCGTCGGCCGCGAAGCCGCGGGCCTTGCGGCCGATGCCCTCGACCGCGATCGCGCGGGCTGCCGGGTCGTCGGAGCGCAACATCTGATCGGCCACCTCGGGCGCCTGCGGGAACGCCCGCAGCACCGCGACCGCCGCCGCCGCCGCGACCAGATCGTTGTCGTCGCCCATCGCGCGCCCCACGTCTTGGGCCAGCGGCTCGAGCTCGAGGCGCTCGACCGCGCGGATCGCCGCGACCTTGAGCTGCACCGACGGCGAGGTCAGCGCCTGCCAGATCGTCGTCATCGCCAGCGTGCGTAGCGCCGCGCCGTCGTCCTTGCTGCCGCGCTGTCGGTACCAGGCCCGGTAGTCGGCGATCGCGGCCGGCGCGTCGCCCAGCCCGAGCAGCGCGCGCAGCCGGATGCGATGCAGCTGGGCGTCGTCGGGATGCTTGACCAGCTCGCCTTCGGCGTAGGTCGAGGCGCTGCGGTAGTCGCCGCTGTCCAGGAGGGTCTGGGCGTGTTGCGCCGCCGCGGACGGGCCGCAAGCAGCGAGGGAAACGGCGAGGAGCAGGTGAAGCGTGCGCATACGGCCTCCGGCAAGCGAAGATGCACCGCGAGGACACGCGGCGCCAGACGGGTGTTGCTCGCTAGTGTCGTCGCGTCTCGTCGCGGTTACGTGCTACGCAACGCGCGTGCCTCTCCGCGCCGTGTTGTTCGATCTCGACGGCACGCTGGTCGACAGCGAGCGCCAGTATGGCGAGGCCATGGCGCGCGCGCTGGCCCGCGACGCCGACATCCACGTCACCGACGACGATCGCGCGTTCGGCATCGGCCGCTCGTGGGTCGCGATCCACGAGCACCTGCTGGGCCGCTACCCGGCCTTGCCGTGGGCGCGCGACGAGCTGATCGCGCGGACCGCCACCGAGAGTCGCGCGCTGTTCGCCGCGCGCGGCGTCGCGGTCATGCCAGGCGCGCTGGCCGCGGTCGCGCGCTTCGCCGATCGCAAGCGCGGGCTCGTGACCGGCAGCTCGCGGGCCGAGGCCGCACACATGCTGGGCTTGCTGGCCCTCGCCAAGGCCTTCGACGTCACGCTGTGCGCCGAGGACGTCGCCCGCTCCAAGCCCGCGCCCGACGGCTACCTGGCCGCCTGCGCCGCGCTCGGCGTCGCGCCCGCCGAGGCGGTCGTCATCGAGGACTCGGCGGCCGGGTGCGCGGCTGGCCGGGCCGCCGGCTGCGCGGTGGTCGCGGTGCGCGCCGGCAACTTCGCCGGTCAGGACCAAGGCTGCGCCCACCGCATCGTCGACACGCTCGACGAGGTGACGATCGATCTGGCGGTCGCGGTGGCAGAGGCGGCGGCTCGTGGGTATGGTGGCGCGCCACTCCGATGAAGCTGCCCAAGCGCATCACGGTGTACGAGGTGGGGCCCCGCGATGGCCTCCAAAACGAGGCGCGTCAGGTGCCGACCGCCGACAAGATCTCGTTCATCCACGCGCTGATCGACAGCGGCCTGTCGCGCATCGAGATCACCAGCTTCGTCAGCCCCAAGTGGATCCCGCAGCTCGCCGACTCGGCCGAGGTCGCGCGCGGCGTGCATCGCAAGGAAGGCGTGACGCTGTCGTGTCTGGTGCCCAACCGGCGCGGCCTCGACGCCGCGCTGGCCGCCGGCATGCGCGAGGTCGCGGTCTTCCTGTCGGCGTCCGAGACCCACAACAAGAAGAACGTCAACAAGACCATCGCCGACACCATGCGCGCGTTCGAGGAGGTCATCGCCCCGGCCCGGGCTGCGGGCGTCGCGGTGCGCGCGTACCTGTCGACCGCGTTCGGCTGCCCCTACGAGGGCGACGTCGACCCCGCGGTCGTGGTGTCGATGTGTCGCGAGCTGCGCGCGATGGGCGTCTATCAGGTCTCGGTCTCCGACACCATCGGCGTCGCCAACCCAGCCCAGGTCGAGGACGTCCTGAGCCGCGTCCTCGAGGAGGTGCCCCTGGACGCGGTCGCCGTGCACTTCCATGACACCCAGGGCACCGCGCTCGCCAACTGTGTCACCGCGATGCAGCTGGGCGTGACGACGATCGACTCGTCGGTCGGCGGGCTGGGCGGCTGCCCCTACGCGCCGGGCGCCGCCGGCAACCTCGCCACCGACGACTTGGTCGCCATGCTGAGCTCGATGGGCATCGAGACCGGCATCAATCTCGACAAGCTCGTCCTCGCCTCCCGCCAAGCCGCTAGCTTCGTCGGTCACGACCTGCCGTCGAAGTACCTCAAGGCCCATCTCGGCAAGCAGGCTCGCGCCCGCCGCCGCGCCGAAAACAGCTAGCGCCGTTCCGGCTCGAGCACGACGACGGCGGTCCAGGCTCCGACGCCGCGGGCAGGGCCTACCGCGGCCCGCCCTGGAGGCCTCAGTTGATCGACCACGATCCGCCGATGCGGACCCAGACGTTGCCCTGCTGCTGCCAGCGCACCGGCTCCCAGCGGCGGTTCGCCTTGGTGCGCTCCCAGTGGCCGGGCGCCCACTCGTACTGGTCGTTGGTCCACTGCCAGGCGCCCTCGATCCAGAGGTAGCCCTTGCGGCTCGGGCCGGGGTTCTCGACGCGGGCCGGCGGCGGCGCCTGGGTCGGCCCGTAGATCGTCACCGTGCCGTTGTTGACGACCGCGGTGCCAGCGCCGTTGGTCGCCACCAGCGGAGGCTGACCGCCGTTGTTGTTTTGCGGATACCGGTGATCCTGGACCTGATCGCGCTGCGGGTAGCCCCCGCCATTGCCGCCGCCTGCGACCACGACGCCGCCGTCGCCGGTGACGATGGTGCCCCCCGCGCCGCCGTTGGCCCAGGTACCGGCGACCCAGTGCCAGCTGCCGTTGTGGGGCTCCCAGCGACCGTCCTGCCACGACTGGTTGGCGCGCTGGCGCTCCCAGTGGCCGTCGATCCATAGCCACTGGCCGTTTTGCATCGTCCAGTTGCCGCGGACCCACACGTGGCCGGCCATCGGCTGCGGGTTCTCCTGGCGGGGCTCGGGCGGCGCGTCGTACGCGACCACGACCCCCGGGGTCTGGACTCGCCCGCGGGCGACCACCGTACAGGCGGGGATGGTGGCGCCGAGCGCCACGGTGAGGCCAAGGGCCGACAGGATCCGACGGGTGCGATTCATCTCGAGTCTCCTTAAGGTGTCTTCCGGCCCGCGGCGAGCGCAGCGCTGGAAAGTCAATCTTGGACGGCCAGGTCCGCAATTGGTTCAACGGCAGTATTCAGGGGAGCTCCCGCAGTGTCAACGCCGCGAGTTCGCGGGCCCTAAGGACTACTGCGTCACCCACCTCGGGGGCTGCGGCGCGGCGGCGCGGGCGCCTCGCGGCTTACCTCCTCGCTCGCTCCTCGAGGTACAAGCGTACGCCTTCGTCGCACGACTGCGGGGGCGCTCGCG
>Ga0105046_10000786_pt1 | contig 46341 bp, 30 predicted proteins | sample MAT03_FD_78385 | JGI IMG/M metagenome (GOLD analysis project Ga0105046, IMG submission 78385) | Freshwater microbial communities from Lake Fryxell liftoff mats and glacier meltwater in Antarctica - MAT-03 (megahit assembly) | ecosystem: Environmental > Aquatic > Freshwater > Ice > Liftoff... | reverse complement strand
GTTATTCCAAAACGTAATGAAGCTCGCTAACAAATCGGGACGCCGGAGAAACGGACTCTCCGACGGCGAACTTCCCCCCATCACAATATGGTTACCACCACCGGTTCCGGTGTGCATACCATCGAGATCAAACTTCTCAGTTCCCAAACGCGAGCGGCGGGCTTCGTCATAAAGAGTCGTGGTAATATCCACAAGCTCTCGCCAAGACGATGACGGTTGCGTGTTGACTTCGATCACGCCCGGGTCAGGCGTGACTTTGAAATACGAGACTCGGTGGTCATGCGGTGGCATGTAACCTTCGAGTAAGACCGGCAAGCCGAGTTTCGCGCTCGTCTCTTCAATCGCTTCGACCAATTCAAGGTAATCTTCAAGACGCTGCGTCGGGGGCATGAACACATAGAGACGCCCATGTCGAGCTTCGACCGCTAACGCCGTTCTAACGACGTAGTTTTCATCGACCTCAGGATCTTGATCATCGATGTCGTCGAGCTCTGGTTCGGTTTGCAAGATCTGCTCGTTAATGAACTGTGGTCCAAACGAAGCACCGGCGCGAGGTTCTCCGGTCGAGCCTGCAGGCATCGCCGTCGCCGCGGTCGGTTGAAGACGACTTTGAACTTCTGTTCGAGCCTCACCTCCATCGGCAAACCGGCGAGGCAACGGCAAGTTACCGCGCGGTGCGGTCGGGTCCATCGGCGTCGTATACAACGGTGCTGTTGACGTTCCCGAAAACGGCAACGATTCAAGCGGAAGTCGCAAACCGATCGGCGAATCACCAGGCAGCAGGAAAATCTTCTCGGATCGTACCGGCCATTTGCCGGTAAACCAACCCGTTCTCGCAGGAATCGCCTTTGATTGCCACCAAGCTCGCTGAATCGGCAAGACATAGCCGACGGGGTTGCTAAGGCCACCACGGAACACTCGCATCATGCCCGCACGCTCATTGGGATCGGACAATTTTGGATCCGCGGGATCAACGTCAACGGGCAGACGATTTTCTTTCCACAAATAGTGAAAAACGTCCTCGTAGACTGGGAACCGCGCTTTCGCGGTCACGCCAAGTTGCCGCGAAAGATGAAGCACAAATCGTTCGGCATGTTCGTACGTGTAGTGGTAATCTCGGCCTTCGTCTGCGATCAACGTCGGATCATTCCAAATCGGAACGCCATCCTTGCGCCATAGGCAAGTCAGCGCCCATCTTGGCAATGACTCGCCTGGATACCACTTACCTTGTCCATAGTGAAGCATCGCCCCCGGTCCGAATCGATCTCGCAATTTTAGCAGCAGCACGTTGCTAAGCACGCGCTTATCGGGACCAACGGCCTCCGTCGTCCACTGCGGATCGTCCATCGAATCGATCGACACAAAAGTCGGTTCGCCTCCCATCGTCAAGCGAACATCATCGCTCGCAAGTTGTGCGTCGACTTCATCGCCAACCTCCATGATCCGTCGCCACTGATCTTCGGTGTAAGGCTTTGTTACGCGGGGATCTTCGTGGACGCGACGAACGGTCATTTCATGATGAAACTCAACCTCGCATTGCTCAAGTGCCCCGGTGATTGGTGCTGCGTCACGAGGTTCAGGCGTACAAGCAAGAGGAATGTGGCCCTCGCCGCAGAACAGGCCGCTGGTCGCGTCCATTCCGATCCAACCTGCACCGGGAAGATAGACCTCGGCCCAGGCATGAAGGTCGCAGAAGTCGTTCTCAGGGCCCGAAGGTCCATCCAGTGATTTCTGATCGGCGGCAAGCTGAATCAGATACCCGGAAACGAATCTAGCTGCTAAGCCGATGCGACGAAGCGTTGCAACCAACAACCAGGCTGAATCCCGACATGAACCGCTGCCGATTTCCAACGTCTCTTCAGGCGATTGAACACCTGGTTCCATACGAACGAGATAAGCTATTTTTCGTTGAAGGCGAGTATTTACTTCAACCAAAAAGTCGATCGTTCGTTCCGCTGATTTCGGAAGCAATTCGACCCACGCATCCAGAAGCGGCGTGGGGGCGTGATCTGGATTGATCGACTCGAGATCGAGACCGGGAAGTAACTGCCGCTGCAAGTCACGCGAATAATTGAACGGAAACTTTTCCGCATACTCCTCGACAAAGAAGTCGAAGGGGTTGATGACCGTCATATTGGCAATCAAGTCGACGGTGATCGACAAATGGTCGGTCGGTTTGTTAAACACGAACCGAGATACGGGATTGCCGTGAGGGTCTTGTTGGTTGTTAACGAAATGATCCGGCGGACTGACAATCAAGCTGTAAGCCTCAATCGGCGTCCTCGCGTGATAGGCAGGCTTCAATCGGACTTGTTGGGCTCCAAGATTGATTAGGCGATCGTAACGGTAATCAGTTTTGTGATGCAGCGCGACGCGAATCGTCATCGGTTCCAGTTTCGCTTAAAAATTGTGTCCAAGATTACGAACGCCTAGCCGAGACGATAATCTCAATCCGCCCAAATGCCAATTGCCAACGAGGATTATACGCGAACTCTCGTTCCCAAAACGTCGGTCTGGTTAACCTGTCGCCCCGGAATCAGGCGAGCAGTAGCCAATGCCATTGAATCGGGGTTTGCGGAGCGATTCGCACCGATCGGACCACTGTCGATGTCCGTTGCGCGCCGCGTCCTTCGCTATCGACAATAGGCGAGAGTCGAAAGCATGAAGGGAAGACCCTCGTATTCGAAAACGAACTCGGCAAACACCGCCACATGTTCTCCGGCTTCTATCGGCTGGGAAAATGTCCATTGTCCATTCGTTTTTGGCAACGAAGTCTCCCTCCAAAGAGATTGACGAAAATCCATCGAGTCGGATTTCGCGACCCAAAATCGCACCGCGTTTGGGTCCTGTTCGCATGAGACCTCGAGGCCGATCGAGTCGCCATTATTCAACGGCTTCCAAACAAGTACTGGCATCGGCTTACCGGAAACGGCGTGGCGAAAGAAAACGCCAAGCGTCGAAAGCGCGGCTTCACGCTTTCCTTCCAGTCCATGCCCTGCGTTCGCACCTCGATAGATCGACTTCTGTCCCGCTAGATCATCCCAATACTGATTCATCGCATCGGTCGCCCAATACGGATCGTTTGCACCCACGATGAGAAGTTTGGGAATCAGCACGCGGTCGCGATACACGTACGGATCCATCATTTCCCAAAGCTTGGCTTCGCGATCTGAACGTGGTACACCGTCTTTGGAAATCAAATTCTTGCTTGTGTAGTCGTGAATCTGTTCGCTCGGTTGGCCCCACATCTCGTATTGATGCCTGATCTGCGACGAAAACTTTAGCATATCGATCACCATCGGCGCTGTCGCAATGACTCGCTTGTCTGCGGCCGGAGTTAACCAACTGGTCCAGCCACGCTTCGAGGCTCCGGCAGTGACAAATCCTTTGATCGGCTTCCAATTCTCGGATGCTCCAAATGCTTCGAGTGCATCCATCGCCTTCACTACACTCTTGACCATCGGAAACAACAGCGGCCAGCTCGTATCGCCCGTGTCGAGATATCGAAGCCATGTTTCGGTAATCAAATCATCTTCATAACGATCGCCCAACAATGGCTGATTCGGAACTTGATGCAGCACCGCGACACGAGCGCCGCACAATGCTGCCATGGATGCCCCCATCGCCATCTCTTCTTGACGAGGCGGCTTGTCGTTTGAACCGCCAGTTATGAACAACAACAGGTGCTCTGGATGAATCAACTCCGCCGGCTCAAAGATCACGAGATCGTGTTGCCAAACAATCCCTTGCCATTTTTGACTGATCAGCTTCAGTTGGGAAACCGAACTGCTTTTGAACTTTGTCTTGTCGACCAATGACCAAGCAAAGTCAGGCTCTGCACGCTGGACGTACTGAACCAATTCGGCCCCCACAGCAGTCAAAGTCGAACTGCGATCTTGAGCTGCCGCAGCCACCACAAGCAACATGGCACAAACAAAGACCGTGGATCGCATATTCATGGAGATTGCTCGCTGTTTTTCTTAAACCAACCGATTCCACGACAGCATACTCGATTCCACGCTACAACGGTTCAAGGGCGGGACCGGCGAGCATTGAAGTCTGATAGTATGACGATCGATCGGTGACAACTTTCTACATTCTTATCCATGGTATTCGATGGAATCAGGCCCGGTTTGGAGCGACTTACGACCGGACGACCCCGAGTATGCCTTGCGGTTGGTCGATCGCATATTGAAAGCTGCCGCCGAACGGCGTGCCAGCGACATTCATTTGCATCCAAGAGCGGACCATTGGGAGATCCTGTTCCGGCTCGATGGCGTGTTGTGCGTGATTGGCCGCGTGCCGCGAAGCTCGCTTACCGATCCCGTGACTCGATTGATGGTGCTGGCAAACATCCCCACTTACAAAGCGGGGCAACCGATGGAAGGGCGTTTGAGCCAATCAACGCGTGACGTCGAGATGCGACTGGGAACTTTTCCCACGGTGCATGGAATCCGAGCCGTGGTGCGTTTGTTTGCGGCGACGGATGAATTGGTCACGATCGAACATTTGGGACTCTCAAAAGACATCGTTGAATCGCTCGTCGAGCTGTCCGAATCAAGAGATGGCGCCGTATTGCTGACCGGTCCAGCAGGGAGTGGAAAAACCACGACACTCTATGCCTGCTTGAGATACATCGCGAGAATGACGCCGCGCCGCAGCGTACTGACGATCGAGGATCCGATTGAATCGGTGATCGAATCGATTAGCCAAAGCCAGTTGCAGCCGGCGATTGGCATGACGCTGGCATCGTCTCTACGCAGCGCAGTAAGACAAGATCCAGAGGTGCTGCTTGTGAGCGAAATTCGCGATGTTGAAACTGCAGAGGCTGTCTTAATGTCTTCATTGACGGGTCACTTGGTCTTCTCGTCACTGCACGCCGGCGATGTGACTACGGCGCTCCGCCGCTTGGTACAAATGAATCTGCCAACCTATCTGTTGCGAAGCGGCCTGCGAGCCATTTGTTGCCAACGATTGCTCCGAAAGCGATGCAAATCGTGCGACCTTCAAACTCAACCAGAATGCGCCCGATGCATCGGAACCGGATATTACGGACGCATTGCGATCGCTGAGCTATTGCGTTTGGACCGTGGCGAAGTTGGTGAAGAAATGATGCGAAGATTGACCGCCGGTGATTCTGCACACCTACTTTACACATCCGCCGAAAAGGATGGTATGCTGACCCTTCGTCAGCGTGCTTGGCAGCTTGTCGACTCAGGGATTACTGATGAGCGTGAAGTTTATCGTGTTCTCGGTCGCTCGGGAAGCAAACCGTAAGCGAATCACGTTGCCAGCTTCACTCTTCAACTATTCGACCTTCTGAAACATCGGATCGACCTGATCCATGAATCTAACGGCACGGCAATTTTCGCTTTTGCTCGACGAAGTCGCCGCGATGGCCCGCGCTGACCGTCCGTTGGCGATTGGACTTGCCGAGCTCAATCATCGCAGCCTTGGCCGAATCGGCCGCGCTGCGGGTACGCTTGCGAAGCAAATGGAATCTGGGCAGACGCCTGATGTCGCAATCCAACAGATCGGCGGAAAGTTAGGATCCCAAGCCGCCGCAGCAATGAAGGCCCTGCAAGCCACCGGATCATCAGAGCCGGTGTCCCAACTCGCCGAAACGCTCAGGCGTCAAAGCGACATGCGAACGCAGATGATCGCCGGATTGATCTATCCACTGATCACTTCGATCTTCGCGTACGCCGTCATTTCGCTGGTCATGACGACGTTGGTGATCGACCATTGGCCAACCGAGATTCTGCAAAAGAAAGACTCGATCCGATTCATCGGATTCTGTATTTGGCTACGTCATTATTTTTGGCTGCCGCCACTTGTCCTTGCCGTTCTTTACTTTCTCATATCGATCGTTCGCCGACTCGGTTTGGTTCAACTGCCATGGCTCGACAAGTCGTCCAACGATCAAGCGTGGGCAACGTTTTGCGATATGCTCGCCGTCCAGATTGCGTCCGGCCTTCCTCTGGGTGACGCGATCGGAATTTCCGCAGATGCGACTGGCAATAACAGCGTCCGTCGGCAAGCCAACTCCGCCATGATCGACCAAGCCATCTCCACTGGCGATACGAGCATGGCAGGACCACCTGCAACAAGTTCCGTTCCTCCGATGATCCGTTGGCTGCTACAGCACGCCAAACAACACACCGCTTCGGATACCGTACAACAGCTACTCGTTTTGGCCGATTGGTACCGCCACAACGCGCTTCGCCGTAGTCTCTTTTGGATCCAGTTCGCACCAGCATTCATTACGATTGTCGTCGGTGGTGGAGCCGCGTTGCTTTACTGCGTAATCTTGTTGCCACCGCTGTTTGAAGGAATGAAGCAGGTGGTGCAATGACAAGCAACTTGAATCTAACAATCCCTCGATCCGATCAAGTGTTTTCATCATTGCCTTTGGAATCCCTGATTCGAATGGCTGCTTCAAGTGATAGTGCCATTGAGGGATTGCAAGCGATGGCGATCGAGGTTGGGGGGCGCGATGGTGGCAAGATTGCGGCCGTTGCAGAACGACTTCGACGTGGCGGAAGCACCGCAGATGAAACAGCCTTTGGCCCCAGCGCTGTACCAATCTTACAGGCTGCCGCGAATGAGAATGCTTCGAAGAGTGACACGTTGCCAAGCAGCCGACTGCCTCGTTGGGTCATGCTGGAAGATCGGCGAACGCAGGTTCGAACAAGTTTGCGGCGCATCGTGTGGGCCGGGCTAATCTATTCGTTGATCGCTTCCGGGGTCGGATTCGGCCTTCAAAAAGTAGGGATATCGTTTCTCGATACCTTCGGACTCGCCGGCTATGAATTCTCGTTGCTAGACAAGGTTATTGACGTCAGCGAAATCATCCTTTTTGGCTATGTTGGTTTGATCGTATTGACCGTACTTCTAATGCTTTCGTGGGCGTGTCGCGCGGGTTTCGGTTTCAGGCTTGGTGAACGGTCATCGCGGTTGAATACGTTGTCTTGTACGAATGAATCCTTCTGGAACGCGGTACCGTTCGTCGGATCTACCTATCGCTCGATCGACCTAGCGAAGATGAGTGAAGCGATTTTCCAGTCTGTATCTGTCGGCTGGGAGTTTTCGCTCGCCATGCGTGCCGCCGCCGATCAATCGAGGTCACCGACCTTGCGCAACTGGTTGCTTCGCAGCGCCGATCGGCTTGATCGCGGTGAGTCTTTTGGATCGGTCTTTGATACTTGTCCACTCGGAGCCCACTGGCTACATGCGATGTCTCAGGTTTTATCGACCCAGAAAACAGATCGCGAAATGGCCGATCAGTGGCGTTCCGTCTCTGACAAGCTTCACGTGTTGATGCTCAATCGGGGGCAACGTGCCACCGCCGCGCTCCTGCCCGCGACGGCTTTGTTTTCAGTTTCAATTTTGTTGATCGGCTGGGCAAGCTTGATGGGAATCGTGTTTAGCCTGATGAGTGGATTCATGTGATCGCATCGATCGACTCCGAATCTTGCCAATCGAGAGGTTAGTTTATTTTGGTTTTTCATCTCAACGACAAGCAAATGCCATGATCGGTTTTGGTCCATGGTTAACGATGATGATCTGCGCGATCGTAATACTGTTTACGATTCAAATATTGCTGCGCGATCTGTACCGCAGACAAACGCTTGACGTTCCGCGGCGATGGAGCTGGGTTTTGACGGCGGGCCGATGGCTAGTGGTCGTTTTCATGGCACTGATTACGGCAGGCATGCTGGGGTTTTCGTTCGGATACGCAGTGGTTGCGATGGCGTTTGCCTTGATGATTCAGTCGATCCTGATGCGACGAGCCGAGGAGACAGAGTTGCTTAATTGGCTAGCTTTTTCGGTCGTCTCTGGAGGCGGCTCGATTCCTGACGCTTTCGAACAATTCGCCGGAAAACGAGTTAACTTGCTCTCTCGCCGCTGTCGAGATTTCGTCTATGAACTTCGAACCGGAATGCGTCCGTCCATGGCTGCCAAGAAACGTCGATTGCCGCTTTCTGTAGACGCGTTGCTAGCGCTCGACGATGGCCAACGATCGCCGGCGCGGTTAGCAACCGACAACCTCCAACCCAATGCACGGCTTGGGCTCTCTGTTGGCTGGTCACTCGCCAATCAATTCGCGTACTTAGTCATAACGATCGTCTTGATTCTCACGATTTTTTTCATCTGTCTTTTCATTGTGCCAACGCTTGTGGTTATGTTTGAAGAGTTTGGCATGTCCCCGAACTTCGCACTCGTGTTCCTCGACAGATTTGATACGGAAATCATGGCTGTTGGCTGGCTGTTGTTGGCGTTGGCCAGCGTTTTTTGCGGACTCATCGCCGTGTGCTTTCTTTGGCCATCGAAATGGCTGTTGAGAGTGACACCGTGGTACGGTGGCTGGGTTCGTCATCGTGGCCAGTACCACGGACTTCTCGCATTGGCTGCTGGCTTGCGATCGGGTAGATCCATGGCAGAGTCGACGAAACAAGCCGAGCTGCTGACTCATTCTCGCTGGATTAAATCGCGTGCAAACGCTGCGTGCCGGCGATTGGATTCAGGTCAATCCATCGCTTCAGCATTATGCAAGAGCGGATTTGTAACGGAGGCAGAATCGCGGTGGATTGCGGCCGCCGATGTGACGGGCCATCTGGCGAATTCACTCGAATCCATTGCCGAAAGTTCACGACGCAGATTCGAACTTCTCTGGCGCATTCGCCTGTCTTGGCTGATTCCTTTGACTGTCTTGCTGTTCGGCAGTTGCGTTGTATTCCTGTTCTTGGCAGTAGTTGGTTCTTTAAACGACATCATTTACAGTCTTTCCTAGCGGTTTTTTGAACATGAGAATGAGATCTGAGTCCCGACAGGGCTACGCGGTTCTTGAAACACTGGTCGCGGTGGCATTGCTTAGCGCAGCAACGATTGGACTGGTGAAGATCGCTCGCGTTCATTCCCTGATTCGCCACCGTGACGGTGCCAGGTTGTCCGCACAATTAGTAGCCACAAACCTGATCGAAAGCCTGCGAGGCAAATCCCTCACAGCGATTCAGGAAACGCTTGAGCAAACCAAAACCACTCTGCCCACGATGCAGATTCGCGTGGATCGGCAACCGGTTGATTTGGAGACATTGACTGGCACACATATCATTGTCAGCGTACTTGAGAAAGACCCTTTGCACGCTACCGAGCAACCGCTTGCGCGCGAGCACTTCTGGATGCTAGAACCGATCACGGAACAATCAGATGCCGAGGCTTCACCATGATGCCCTTGCTACTATCGATTCGCATAGAACGCAATAACGGTTGCCGACAAGCGTTTACGTTAATTGAAATGGTCGTCATGATGTCGATTTTCACGGCAGCATCGATATCTTCGATCACAATACTCAATCACCTCACTATTATTTCCAAGAGTACGACAAGTCATTGCTTGTTGGTTCGGGAGGTTCACCGACTCGCAACACAGTTGAGAGACGAAGTGCATCGTTGCGAGTTCACGACGCTCGAGTCCAATGGTCGGAAGTTGAAATTGGCGTTTACGGATGGTTCGACAAGTGAATTTGAACTCGGTGATGTAGGAGTCACCTATCGACACTTTCCGGCAATGAGCGATGACCCCACCGCTAACAAAGCGATGGCGTTTAACGAGCGATTCGCAATCGAACCACACGGCGATTGGCGATTTATCGTCAATGACGGTGATGCCATGGTCAGCTTACTGCTTCGCCCCGCAATCGGTGCGCGTGCTCAGTGGCAAATCGACGCAGCGATTGCGATCGAACGGAAGGAGGTCGCAGCGCAAGATGAAGAATAAAAGACAATCAGATCGACGTGGCGCGGCATCCGTAGGCCTCAGTTTGATGCTTCTGTTGGTCGTGACCGCGACCGCCCTCACGACGATGCGTGGTCAATGGGCAAGACGAAAGGCTGCGGAAGCAAGCGAATCGCGAGATGTTCTGTTGGCGGCAATCGATGCCGCACAGTCGTTGCCTGAAGAGGTTCTTGCCAACAGCATCCGCCTAACAATCGATAAAGATCAGAATCACTGGATCACTATTTCCGTGATTCAGACGGAAGGGGCTGCCACGATGCTCCAAGCAACTGAGCAACGTGGCGAGAAAGCTGGCTTGTCGATGAAACGCCTACTAAAGAAAGAGACAAAATGAACATCCGTCGAAGTCCAAAATGCCCGCAACGCGGCTTCACGCTGGTGGAACTGCTTGTCGTGATCGCCATCATCGGTGTTATGCTTGGCTTACTGATGCCTGCCACGCAGGCGCTGCGGGAGACATCACGACGATCGTTGTGCCAACAAAATCTGATCGAACTCAGCTTGGCGTTGTCCGCTTACCACGACACACAAGGCCACTATCCGGCCGGCACACTCAACTCAATCGGCCCCATCCAGAGCACCGAAAGCGGCTATCATCACAACTGGGTCGCTGCGGTTCTACCGCATCTTGATGCACAAGCAGTTCACGATGCGATCAACACACAGGTTGGCGTGTATGCCACCGAGAATGCAAGAGCGAGATCCGCTACTTTTAATTTCCTGCTTTGCCCGTCTGCGTCAGGGGTCAATTCGAATACGACCTGCTATGCCGCGATTCACCACTCAGTAGAAGCACCTATCGATGAAAGCAACGATGGAGTCTTCATCCTGAACCGCGTGACCAAAAATCGTGACATCATTGATGGCTTGTCGTACACTTTATTCCTCGGTGAAAAAGTCTCGGTGCCAAGCTTTGATTTTGGCTGGATCAGCGGGACTCGATCATCGCTTCGAAACACCGGACACGCGATTGGTGCACTCGATGGAACTTGGCCACATCTGTTCCCCGCCAGTTCAGTCCAATCAGGTGATGATTCGCAGTATTCTATGAATAGCGGTGATTACATTGAAGAAGCACCGGTCGAAATTGAAGTACCGGTCGTACCCGTCGTCAGAGAGATCGTCGATCCGATCAAACCCTTGTTCGTCGGCGGTTTCCAAAGCGACCACCCCGGCGGTGCACACCTGCTTACCGGTGCAGGCGAGGTTTCATTTCGGTCCACATCAATGGACCAGAGGTTGATGCGACAAATGGCCAATAAGGCAGATGGCACGATTCCGCTTGATGTGCTTGATCGTCAGTGAGCAGATTGAATACTCGCACCGGTGAACCGACAACGCTACCGACCTCTGCATTTACCGTGGTCGCAATGTGGGCGGGTCTCGAAACGCTTTTGATCATATTGACCGAGGATGGCAACAGTAGCGATGGCTTCGAAATGGTTATACGGCCACTGATGCAAGGTGGCATTTTGGCTTCTATGCTTATGGTCGCGGCGTGGCTGGTCTTCGGCACTGACGTACCAGGCAACGCCTGCCGTCTCGATACCTCTCGCCGACGTTGGTTTTGCGTCTTCGTAGTGTCGACCACAATTCTGGTGATTTTGGTACTGACACTTTCGACGAGTCGAACCGCGACCGAGCAAAGCCTTGCGATCGCTGGAATCCTGATGTCCACAGCCGGTGCAATGGTTCCGTGGATGTTGATTCGCAACTATTTTCGATTTCGCCTTATCCATCGACAAGACGAAACGTTGAAAACCGACAGACGATCTGAAGTCACCATCCAAAATTTGATGGTGATCACCGCAGTACTTGCAGGTCTTTTGGCAGCCTGTCGGTTACTGGTCGGTGAACTTGATACCGAAACGGTGCGGCTTGGTGTTTCCGGGTGTCTGCTCGGGCTGATTTGGTGGGCAACCGCGATCTGGTTACTAGGTCGCCGACGATTCATCTTTATCACGTTGGCCGTATTAGTAGCCTCACAGTTAATCGGAGCCTTCATGGAGTGGCCTGACTCAAACAGTAGCGGAGACGCCGTGATCATTTCGGTTTGGATGCTGTTTGGGGTGCAACTTCACTTGCTTCTTTTCTTGGCCACCATGCGAGCCGGTGAATTTCGCTTTGCTCGTGTCAGATAACGAGGGCACCAACTGAATCTTTTTTGGGATTCATGGAGTGCTCGCGACTTCGTCCTTGATTCTTGTCATGACGTCGGACCAGTCGCCCATTCTAGTTTGCCGAAACAATCGCATCGATGGATACCATTTGGTTGTATCGCCTTGCATCAGCCAACGCCAATCGGGAACCTTACCCAAGATCACCCAAACAGGCACGCCAAGCGATCCCGCGACATGCGCGGTTGAAGTATCCGTCGTGATCACGAGATCAAGATTTTTCATAATGGCTGCGGTGTCAAGAAACGCGCCGCCAGATCGGTCGATGTTCTCGGGCAACGACATGATACGGTCGCGAAAGGGAACGCCTTGAATTTGTTCGGTGCCGAAACCGTGCTGAAGACTGACTAGTGAGACATCGGCCAACGAAGCAATTCCGGCAAACTCGGAAAGCTTCACCGAGCGATAGATATCCGCGTGATGCTGCGGATTTCCTTGCCAACAAATGCCGATTCGCTTTTTCGAATCGCCAGGGCCAAAGAAATGTTTCCAGTAACTGATCAATTGCGGTGAGACGGCCAAATAGCCTTTGGAAAGATCGCCACCGCCAGCCGCCGTTGCGAGGGTTCCTGTTCGGGCAAACAAGTGATCGACAACATCGAGAAAAGAGGCTTGGTAGTCGATTCGCTCCGATATTGGCACTCCGTCGGGAAGTAACAGATCGATGCCGGGTGCAGAGGTGAACAGAGGCACCAAATGGGGAGGGCAGGTCACGATCGTTCTTGCACCAGCAGATTTCAGCGTCGCAGCAACCCGGACAAATTGAATCGCATCGCCCAAACCTTGCTCGGGATAAAGCAGAAATGTCTTGCCGACCGGGTCTTCGCCTTGCCAAACGGGACACGGATAATTGGGTCTTCCCCCATCGATAAAGCTCCAACGCGAACGATACTCGGGCCATCCCTCCGTGTATCGTTCTTGGAGTAGAAAGATCACACCTAAGTTGCGATGAAGCTCGGGATCGTGAGGCGATATCTTAAGCGCTTCATGATACCACTGAAGCCCGCGTTCCACTTCGCCCGCCCAGATCCACAACGTACCTCGATTCTTCAGTGGCGAAAGGTAATCCGGGTTTTGCTTCGAAGCCGTGGCAAGGCTTCGATCCGCCTCTTCAATTTCGCCCAACATTCGCAACGAATTGCCGAGATTGTTCCAAGCAATCGGAAAATTACTTTCGATGGAAAGTGCTCGTTGATACGACTCCACCGATTCCTTAAATTGGCGCTGATCAAACTGTGCAATACCGAGGTAGACATGGGTTGCCGCATGATTTGGCAACCGAGCGAGAATTTGGCGATAAATCGACTCGGCAGTCGTCACGTCACCCGCTTGATGCAGACCCCAGGCATGATCGAGAGCTTGTTGCAGCTGTGACATCAATCGACTTCATCAGTTCAAAAGTGAAGACTGGCACCTAAAACAAAAATCGGCGGCAATTGAAGGATCAACGCCGCCGAGATGTTTGACAATCCGATTCGAAAAGGAAAGGGGTTCGTTAATCGAGGAAGCCAACAAGGTCTTGGCTACGACTGGGTTGCTGAAGCTTTCGAACCGCCTTCGCTTCAATTTGCCGAATACGTTCGCGAGTGACTTTGAAGATATGTCCGACTTCCTCCAACGTGTAGCTGTAGCCATCACCAAGACCATACCGGAGCTTAATGATCTCTCGCTCGCGATAGGAAAGGCTTTTCAGTACGTTGGTGATACGGTTCTTCAACATTTCCTGAGTCGCACCGATCTGTGGGCTTTCGGCGGTGCTATCAGGAAGCAGGTCGCCGAACTGGCTGTCCTCGCTGTTTCCGACGGGACGATCCAGCGAGATCGGGAAGCGGCTCATCGTAAGGACGCGACGTGCTTCTTCAACAGTCGTGTCGGCGCGGCGAGCGGTTTCTTCGATCGTTGGTTCGCGTCCGAGTTCCTGGAGCAATTGACGGGCGACGTTACGAACGCGGCTCATCGTTTCGACCATATGAACCGGAATTCGAATCGTACGGCTCTGATCGGCGACCGCACGAGTAATCGCTTGGCGAATCCACCACGTCGCATAGGTGCAGAACTTGAAGCCACGACGATACTCGAACTTATCGACCGCACGCATCAGCCCCGCGTTGCCTTCCTGGATCAAATCCAAGAACGACAGACCACGGTTTCGATACTTCTTTGCGATCGATACGACCAAGCGAAGGTTGCCTTCGCTCAACTCACGCTTTGCCTGCTGGTATTGCGCATAAACACGGTTGAGCAGCTTAACTCGATTACGAAGTGACGTCGGCGTTTCCTGACACGCGGTCATGATCTGACGACGTTCTTTCAGTAGACGATCGCGAAGTTCGTTGTTGGCTTTCCCTCGACCCAGACCCTGCAATTGGCAATCAATGTCGTCCAATCGCTGAACAAATTTTTCAAGGAGGCCAATTCGCGTTTCGATTCGCTGAGTCCGCAAGCCGAGTTCTTCGACAAGTCGAACGGCGCGGCGGCGGCGACGAGCCAAACCTTTCCAAGCCTGTTCGCGACGACGCACCGATGCGCTCTTGCTGAGCGCGGTTTGCCAATCGTGCTTGTTGCGCTTAAGCAACATGCCAACGGTCTTCAGGTTATGCGGTAAACGTCCAAGAATCTGTTCTTTCTCGAGGTGGTCGGTGACCGAAACTTGAACGGTACGATCGAATGGCAATTGACCACGATGCACTTTACGTAGCGTCTTGAACGCTTCAAGAAGTACATAGTGATTCTCTAATAGCTTGGTCCGGAAACGTCGACGAGTTTCCTCGATTCGTTTGGCGAGCTCGACTTCTTGCTTTCTGGTCAGCAATGGAATCTCACCCATCTGGGTAAGATACATTCGAACGGGGTCGTCCGACCACGATTCGTTGTCATCGACGCCGGACAGCAATTCGTCAGAGCTTTCGAGCTGAACTTCTCCATCAGCAACGGGATCGGTCACCACTACGATCGCGTCGTCGTCGTTGTCGTCATCAGGAAGCTTGCGAAAACCCGCCTCGACATCGGTCGAGCGTGGCCCATCATCTTCAAAATCATCCAAAAGCGTTTCGTACAAGGCGTGCACTCCTTAACCGTGCTTGAATTTGTGCCGTAATCAGTCCGTAGTGGTTGCGTCCCCAAGTCTACCACCCCTTCTGACGAATGAAGCATGTGTCACCAAATTGGTAAAACATTGCTTTTCTAGCGTCCGTAGGGCTTCGGTAGTTTGTGACCGAGGGAACTCTCCCGTCCAAACCGAAACAAATACAGCTACATTCCCCGAAATAATAATTTCATCTCTTTTTGTGTTGGTAACCTCGCCGTGGCACAGACCCGATCACTAAAGGCGAGTCTGAACAGCGAACCGTTACGTTTGCTCGATCGTACGAACACAAAACTTGACCCGATGCGAAGCTTAAAAAGCCAGCTTCCATAAACCGTGCGCAAGACCATCACTGGTCTACAAACTTTCGTCCTAGCGGTCACTGGTTCGGACGAATCAGTCCGTTGTTCAGCCATGCACGATGTGGGTATTCGCTTCAAACGCGAATGGTCGGCAGGTCAGATTGTGTGGGAGTCACCGCTCTGTCAGATTCTAGTCGGTGAGTCGCCAGGGTCTAGCTCCTAGACGAAAATCATCGATTTACTTTTTTCGAAACGCATCCTAAGCCTGAACCGAATCACAAGCAGTTAGACTTTCCGTTGTTTCTGCGATTCAACGCTTTGGGACCTTCTTGGATCCAATGACGATCAACGTTAAATCGCTTCACTCGAATTTTTCGAACCGACCCGGACATTAACCCAATGCCGATGATTCCTTGTCCTTCATGCGACCAGTCGATTTCTGTCACCGTTAGCCAGGCCGGAGCCCAGGTCGATTGTCCAAACTGCCAAAAAAGTATTCGGATTCCGAATCTCGGCGACTTAAGGCGACTCGCGGCCGCAGAAACCGGGGAAATTCATGGTAATTCTGCCGCGTTGCCAGCCAGAAAGTCACAGGAGTCGACGACAGCCCGTCGTTTGATCTTCGCAGGACTGATGGGAATTGCTGGGGTGGCCGCGATTGTCGGACTATTCTGCCTAGTTCGGTTCTTAAGCATCCAGGTGCCCGCCACTACGGAAATCCACATTGCCGAAATCGATAGCATGTATCACCAAGTCAGCGCCGCGCAGCTGATTCGAGAGTGGCAACAAATGGAAAAGTTCGGCTTGGATGCGACCGCGCCCTATCCATACAAAAAACTTGCTATCGAAAAATCGCTTTGGCAACGAAACGGATTGATCAGTCTTGCGGTATTGATGGTGTGCGTTGGCGCCGGTGTCGTGTTGGCTCGCTCTGATGCTCGATCCGTGAAATCGAACAAATCTGCAGAGCGGATCACAAGCTAGACACTTAGCCAATCGGCGGAATTGTCAGATCAGGATAAAGGTTCACTGTCTCAGAAATCAGACTTGAAAAATCTCGAGTACAACGTCCTCGGGCGTGATGCCGCACTTCGCAGCAAGCCGAGAAAGTTCCACTAACGAAGATCTTCCTGCGGCACCCAGGTCTTGCGTCCAGTCATTTACATAGAGACGCACGTGTTGCATCAACACGTCGTCTTCGAACTCCTGCGCATACTTTCGCATCGTCGGAAATGTCTCGTCTGGATGGCCGATGGCATAGTCAATTGAATCGCGAATCACGGCTTGGACTCGCCCAATTGCATCGGCTGGAAGCTCTTTTCTGGCGAGGAGTCCGCCCAGCGGAAGCGGACAGTTGGTTTCCGTCTCCCACCTTGTTCCAAGATCTTCGACAAGGCTTAGGCGGTCTCGCTGCCAAGTAAATCGCCCTTCATGAATGCAGACTCCAAAGTCCGCAGATCCGCGTTGAAGACCGGGCATGATGTCGGAGAAAACGACGTGCTCTAGTCGCGTGCATCCGGGATAGAAGATCTGAAACAAGAGCGATGCAGTCGTGTGTTCACCCGGGCACCAGGTTCGCTGCTCATTTCCAAGCAGTGGAACCGAATAGGGCCTCGCCGCAAGCAACAACGGCCCCACACCAAACCCGAGAGCCGATCCGCTTGGTAGGACAAGGTAAGTTTCACTCAGACGCAATGCGGCATGAAAACTTGCTTTCGCAACATCGAACCTCTGCTGAAACAACGCGAGGTTCAATTGTTGAATATCAAGCAATTCAACCTGGAACTTCAGACCACGCCAGTTTACTTTTCGCTCAAGCAAACCGTGGAATGCAAACGTATCGTTAGGACAGGTAGAAATCCCCAGTCGAATCGTTTCTCCGTCAAATGGCTCACTCATGATGGATGCATCATCTGGTTATCAAATCAATCGCTTTCTCGGCCGCCGCCAACAATGCCGGGCGGATCTGCCAACGATCGTGGTTTCGATCGCCTGCACGATTGGAAATGCCTCGAACGATTTCCAGAGAAGTACCCGCAGACTCGCAGGCTAACGCCACTGCGAATCCTTCCATGTCTTCCGCGATCGCATCGGTAAAGCGAGCACTTCGACGATGGGCCTCGTACTCGTTCGCTGAACCCGCCGCGACACTGATCAAGTGATGGTTGCTGCCTTCGGAAACCATTCCCCATCGCCGACTAAGTCTGATCGAATCGCCTACAGAATGCTGCAAATCATTGCCTTCGCAATGCTTCCAACCAAGTTGATCGGCTGATTGATGATGAATTGAAAGCGGGTCCCCAACTCCAATGCCGTGGCATGTCACACGACCAAAGACGGCTGCACAGCCAACCGAAACCGTTTCACTGAGACTGCCGGCAATACCGAGCAAGACGATTCGTTCTGGCCGGTACTGCTCAATCAATCGAGCTGTGTTTGCCGCCGCCGCCACAAGCCCAAATCCGCATCGTTCGATTTGCCAAGGTACGCTGACGCCGGAAGGATCAAATTTTTCGGGCACGCTCTGCCGAAGTATAGGTTCGATGATCAAACGCTCCATCGACGTCGGGATCAGCAAGAAATTCGGCATTGGCAATTCATGAGAACGCCGGCACACGTTCACGCAGAAGGGGAAAAATGACTACGATACAGCAAATTAATTGTTAGGAGACGTCAATGAAAGACCGCGTTGCACATTCTTTCGGTGTTCTAAAGACAACGGCGATCGGAGGAATCTTCTTTTTGTTTCCGCTGGTTGTGGTGGGGGCCTTAATCGGTCAGATGCTGCAACTGGTTTGGATCGTGGCTCGATCGATCCATGAGTACTTGCCGATCAAGACCGCCTTGGGCTATTCGCTTCTGGTCATCCTCACGGTTCTGGTTCTACTTTTGCTTTGTTTTGCGGCGGGAATGGCGGCGAGGCGTTCGTTCGGCAAACGGTTCACCGAATCGATCGAAAAGTACTTACTGATGTTGTTCCCACGATATGCGATTTTCAAGGAACAACTCACGGGTAACATTGGCGGCGAGGTACTTCGCAACCAACTGCTACCTGTTTTGGTCTTGGTCCCCGAGGGCCAGCGTCTTTGCATGGAGGTCGAGCGACAGGTCGTGGAAGGCACCGAATGGGTTACGGTATTTTCGCCCGGCTCGCCGGATCCCTGGTCAGGAAGCATCGCGATCGTCGAATCCCGGCGGGTAAAGCGAATCGATGTTCCCTTTACGGAAGCGATTGCGACGGTAGAACAGCTTGGACGCGGCTCGATTCGACTCCTCACGGCCAAAAACATCGTTTCGTCGGCCGCCAAGTGAAAAAAGTCGAACCGCCCCACGGTATTTTTCGTATAACGATATTCGGTAATAGCCGATTTTCAGATTCATTTTTTTCCTGTCTCTGTTGAGTTTCCATGACCGAAGCTGTCAAAGAACGCTCCCTCTTTTCATCGCCAGCGATGAGCGTCGAGGGCTCGCCCGAGTTGGAGCTGCCAAGAACTCCGATTCGCTTTTCGGGGATCGTCGCACTGTTTTTGGGCTTGATCAGCTTCGTCGCAATCCTCGGGGCTTCGCTGATCGTAGTACCCGTGGTCGCGATTTTAATTTCGCTCTTCGCGATGCGACCTTATAGCCAAGATCGCCCGGTCGGCATTGCAGCCGCTTGGGTTGGACTTTTCCTTGCCGTCATGTTTGGCGTTTGGGGTTACTCCGAACGTCAGTTCAAAATCCATTCGATGAGCCGCGAAGCTTCCCAATTCGCAAAAAATTGGCTTGAACTTGTAGGGCAAGGAGACCACGAGCTTGCAATCGAACTTCAGGTTCATCCTTCGCGTCGCCAACCTGAATCGATGCCACTTGCCGACTACTATCAGCGCGGTGAGGAAGCCCAAAACTTGCTCAAGCAGTTTCGAGAACAGGATGTGATGCCGGCATTGATTTCTCTCGGTTCGGAACCTAAGTGGGAACTTGCGATGCCACCAAAGGTTTATCTGCAATACGGACGAGAGCTAACGCAAACCGTTTGGCGAGATGCCTCAGGAAAGCACAAAGAGCTGGTGAAAGTGGTTTTGGAATATCTACAGGGCAACAGCGACGATAAGGCGCACTGGAAAATTGAGTTGGTCAGCACTTTTATGGATGACCGCAATCGCCTTTGAGTCAATCGGCGGGAGTAAGGATCGAGCGGGAAATAAGTGTCCGGTACCATTTGCCAGGAACTGGCCCTTCGGGTGCTTCGCACAAATGGTACCGGACACTTATTTCCCGCTCATTGCTAAGTTTCCCTTCTTATCGAAAATCACGACTCGCTATTTTTAAACCTGTGATCTCGTGACTCAAATCCGAGATGTGACTGACGATTACGTGGATCACCCCCTTTCGATTCTCTAACTTTCCTTCGACAAGCCACGCATTGCTAACTCTTGCGATTTTAAAGAATCGCTTCCAAACTTCGGCGAACAAAACGAGGTTGATCGAACCGGTTTCATCTTCCAGGGTTACGAACGTAATGCCCTTGGCCGTCCCAGGCCGCTGACGAAGCAAAACCAATCCGGCAACACGTACTCGTCGACCATCGCGAAGGGAGCTGAGTTCTCTCGCCGTAACACATTCTCGCGCCGCGAGCTCTTGCCGTGCAAAGGCGATCGGATGCGATTTGAGACTAAGGCCAGTCGTGTTGTAATCCGCATAAACTTCTTCCAGTGGCTCCATCGGTCGCAGTTGTAATGGCACCAAATCATCGTCATCGAACGCGTCGAACAACGGCTTGTCTTGCGGTGATTTTTCTTGAGCAAGAGCCTGCCAAACCGCCGCTCGGCGGTCGCTTGTAAGGCTGTGAAGCGCATCCGCATCGGCAAGCGTGGTTAACACGGATTGAGGAAGACTCAAACGGCGAGTTAAATCCGTGAGGTCAATGTAAGGTCCGTTGTCATGGCGAACATTGACTAAACGCTCGGCAACTTCGATGGGCAAGCCTTTGATCAGTCTCAACCCCAGTCGCAAGCGGTGCTTGTGCTTCGATGCAGATGTGTTTCCGCCTTCGACGGATTCCAACGTGCAGTCCCAATCGCTCGAATTAACATCGGGAGCCAGAACTTCAACTCCCGATTTTCTTGCATCAGCAACCAATTGCGCCGGGGCATAGAATCCCATCGGCTGGCTGTTTAGAAGTGATGCGCAAAACGCTGCGGGATAGTGCCGTTTTAGATAACATGATGCGTAAACCAAGAGCGCAAAACTTGCCGCATGAGATTCAGGAAAGCCGTATTCACCGAACCCTCTGATCTGACGAAAGACCTGTTCTGCGAATGGGCCTGACAATCCGCTTGCCGCCATCCCTTCCATCAGCTTGATTCGAAACCGATCAATGACGCCGGGACGACGCCAGGCAGCCATCGCACGTCGCAACTGGTCCGCTTCGCCAGGAGTGAACCCGGCTGCAACGACGGCAAGTCGCATCGCTTGTTCTTGAAACAGAGGAACCCCAAGTGTTTTCTCTAGCACGCTGCGAATCGCATCGTTGGGATAAACAACGCTCGATGGGTTCTCGCGAGCCGCCAAGAAGGGATGCACCATTTGGCCTTGAATCGGACCAGGTCGCACGATGGCAACTTCAATGACAAGGTCATAGAAACATTTCGGTCGAAGCCTCGGCAGCATGCTCATTTGCGCCCGGCTTTCGATCTGAAAAACGCCAACGGTGTCGGCTTCACAAATCATTTCGTAGGTTGGTTTGTCATCATCGGGAATGGTCGATAGAGACAACTGCCGTCCCTCATGTTTGGCGACAAGATCAAAGCATCGCCGGATCGCAGATAACATCCCCAGCGATAGCACGTCGACTTTGAGGATGCCGATTTCATCGAGATCGTCTTTGTCCCACTGAATCACCGTCCGGCCTGGCATGGAAGCATTCTCGATGGGGCACAATTCGCACAAGTCACCTTTCGTCATCACCATGCCACCGACGTGCTGTGACAAGTGACGAGGAAAACCGATCAATGACTGGGTTACATAGACGAACCGGCTCCCGATCGGTGAATCTGGGTCCAAGCCCACATCGCGACAGCGTTCTTTCAGTTGTAAGTCTCGCTCGAAGCTTCCTGACAACTTCGCCAGTGCATCGATTTTGTCTGCCGAGATCCCCAGCGCCTTGCCGACTTCTCGGATCGCACTTCGGCTTCGATACGTGGTCACTGCAGCCGTCATGCCTGCGGAATCACGACCATACTTTTCGTAAAGATATTGAAGCACTTCTTCGCGTCGCTGGTGCTCGAAATCAATGTCAATATCCGGAGCTTCGTTGCGCTCGCGACTGATGAATCGTTCGAACAGCAATTCGGTTCGAGTGGGATCAACACTGGTAACTCCCAAGCAATAACAAACCACGGAATTTGCCGCGCTACCTCGGCCCTGGCACAAGATGTTTCGCTCTCGAGCAAAACGCACCATATCCCAGACTGTCAAGAAGTAGGCTTCGTATCGAAGTGACTCGATCAATTCGATTTCGTGACGTAGCGTTTCGATGACTTTGGTCGGAACGCCGCTAGGCCAACGCTGCTTCGCGCCTTCCCACGTCAGACGCTTCAAATGTTGCATCGGCGAGATACCTGCCGGGGCGATTTCTTCCGGATACTCATAACGCAACTGGTCCAGACGAAACGAACAACGATCGGCAACTTCAACGGTATGGCGAATCGCCTGGGGAACCGATCGATAGATTTGCGAGATCTCGTCTAGCGAACGCAAGTGGCGCTGAGCGCTAACGAATCGCTCGTCATGAATCTGAGCAATCGTGGTCGCGTTGCGGATCGCTACGACGCAATCATGAACAATGGACCGCTGTGAGGTGTGATAATGCACATCCCCGGCCGCAAGCAGGGGCAGACGACAGTCTTTCGAAAGCGTCCGAAGCTGCTCGATCGTCGCAAGGTCATCCACGCCACGGTGAAGTTCGCAAAGCAAATAACCTCGGTCTCCAAAGCAATCGGCAAACCTTTGCAATGGAAGCAAGTCACCCGCTCGAGCGATGGTGTCGGGGGACTGCTTGTGAACATCGCTCGACTGATCCGTCCGGTGAGACGAACGAACCGCCGCGATCATCCCTTCGCTGTACTGCGAAATGTCGTCCCAATGAAGGTCGCATTCACCTTTTTCACGCCGCATGCGACCGCGGCTAATCAATCGACAAAGACGTCCGTAACTGGCGCGATCGGTCGGCCAGAGCACCATCATGGGCGCATCGGTCGGATGAATTTCCGCTCCAACCAAATAGGGCAGCCCACATTCCTTCGCCGGCGTCCAACCGCGAACCACTCCGGCAAGCGAATTACGATCCGTGATTGCAATGCCTGCATAACCCAAGGCTGCAGCTCGTTCGACCATCTCAGCGGGATGCGAAGCGCCTTCGAGAAATGAAAAATTGCTTTTGCAATGCAACTCGACGTATCGCATGAGACCTTTTCAAACAGACAGCAACTGAACAATAGTTCATATTAGTGTCTGTGTTCAAGATCTGGCAATAGACACATCAACGGCACTATTTAACTGACTCTGCTCCTCCTTCAAACGTCTTGATTGGCGCTTCAACGGCATCGCCCATTTGATCGACAACGAAGGTTTCGACTTCGAATGGCAGGAGGTACCATTCGAACCCGAGGACAACTGCTGATCCTAACGTGATCGCCACGAGCACCGTTGCCCGTCGCCGCAACCATTGTTGAAGCTTCGCAAGACGCGAAACGTGCGACACTTGGAACGGTAAAGCGATTTCAATTGGCTTGGGTCCGAAGGAGTTGTGTTTTAAATCCCTGCGTTGTTTAAGTGAGTTCTCAGCGGCCATTGCAGCACTAATTGCCCCGGGCCCCTGATGGGTTGCCTGCGCGAGAGAATAGCGACCGTTGTTTTGCAACAGCGCTTGCCGCAAAAGGTCAGACGCAGACGCCAGGGTTATCTGCTTGCCAGAGCATTTGGCAAACTCGTTCGCTTCCTGCAGGATGTCGAGCAGCTCATTGGGGGCGCCATCCACCTCACGACAATCCAGTCGCACACGATGTTCCGCTTGCAGGATCGCCTTGCGCAAATCGTGCCGCAGTCCAGGCGCGTCGACGTCGTCAAAGGCTAACCAGACCACTTTCAGGGACACGTTCGCTTCGGACTGCTGTGCTGGCCTGTCGAGCTTGGACATTTCAAACCCCGAAAACCTGAGGGCTCAACCTAAAAAGGCAAAGCTACGCAAACGTAAAACCTATCCGAAAACCGGAAGAAACCGTGGCTAACGCCATGCGGCTAACGGTTTTCGGATAGGTTCTAAACGAATACGGGCATAGCTAACCACCCCCCCATGATCCGCGCAACAGTTGGCAAACGCAACAACATCGCAACAGACTTTGACGATATTCACCAATTCTTAATAAACAGAAAATATCCCGATTTTTTCCGAAAAACCGAAGCTCCTTAGCCCATATTTGTGGGCTGCGATCGAACCACTATCGATCAAATCGTACGCATTGGAATTTCTACTGATGACCACTCCCTCTCTGCCTCTCGAAACGGACCAACGAACATTGCAAGAAGTCCCAATCTTGCGATCTTTGGAATCCGTCACCAATCACTCGACTTTGGTGGGATATCTGTTTTGGATCATCGGATTTACCGGAGCCCATCGCTTCTTCTTCGGCAAGCCGCTCACGGGAGCTCTCTGGTTCTTCACGGGAGGCTTATTGTTGGTCGGGTGGCTGATTGATATCGTCCTCATCCCGTCAATGGCCGAAGAAGCGGATCGTCGATATCCCGATGGGCCTTACGACTACAACCTTGCGTGGCTACTACTTATCTTCACCGGGATTTTTGGCGGACACCGATTTTACTTGGGCAAGTACGTGACCGCCGTTGTTTACTTACTAAGCGGAGGACTGTTTGGCGTCGGTTACGTCTATGACATCCTGACGCTCAACGAACAGATCGCCGAACAGCAGTAGTGTTGCGCTGTGGTTAGCGACCTCGATTGCGATCGCTTGAGGAACGAGACGAGCGATTTCGATTGTCATCGGTCGCACTGGAAACGACAGGCAGGATAGCCTCGGCCGTGACCCGCGGTGAAATGCCTTGCAATAAATCAACCAAGTTACCTGGAGTCGCACTGGTGATCGGGATAAACTGAACCGTAGGTTTACTATCGCGTACGGCCTGATCTCTCTGTTTAACGACAGCTTCGATCTCCTCAAACAATTGATCGCTGCAAGCAACAAGTAGCTCGCCAGTCTTGTTATCCACCGCCAGTGTCAAGCGAATACCTGGGCCTTCCGTCTTGCTTGTATTTGCGGTCGACGATGACGAACTCCTGCTCGAACTGTCGTCGCTGTCTCGAGAGGACGAGCGCCGAGAGCTCTCTAATTTCAGACGTTCGGCAACGGGATCCACCAAGAAATCCTTGTAAAGATTGCGAAGTAACTCCGCGACTTCATTAACGTCTGCATACTGGACAACAATGGCGTGAGGTTGGCGTCGCAAAAAAGATCCGGGAACATCGGAAGCATCGATGTAATCAAGGAAGCCCTCGACTTCTTCTACACGCTCTTGTGGCCCACTGACGAAGATCGCATTGGTACGTTTATCGGCCACAATTCGAAGAGGAACTTCATCCGAGTAAGAACCGATCCCGTTCAACAAGGACGAAGGATTCTGCGTCAGATCGAGCAGTTTTTGTGCCGCCAATTCGGCTTCGGCAACTCGCAAATAGAACACGGTCCATCGAGTCCGGTCGGGCATCTGTAACATGAGTTCGCGGATCATCCCTTCCACATCATCGAGCGATTCAGGATCACCCGAATAAACCATCAGTTCGTCACCGCGTACTTCAATACTGACGCTCGGACGAGTTTGCTTCGCATCAACCGGCGGCGTTTTCTTATCCTTCGCGATGCCTTCCGATCCGACGGCTAAATTCGTAAGAGCAACCGTCGTAAAACCAGACTTTCTCGGTAAACTGGAATTGTGCGATGATTCTTCGATGACGCGAGCCGATTTGCTCTGTGTTTCACCGGGGCTCTTCGCTCGTGTTTGCCCAGGAACAACAACGCGAATCGAACTCCGAAACTGTTTATCGCCCGAGAGGATTCGCTCGGCCGCATTTGCGATCGCTTCGGCACTTCTGCCGCCAACGGCGATTCGCCGAACACGGTCAACGCTGGCCGTTGGCTGACTGGAGACAGGCTCGCCGAGCCCAGTCAATGCATCGCGAACCTGTCCAACCTGAGAACTGGTACCGCGAACAACAATGGTCCGGCTTGGCAATTCCGCCTGGATGGTTGGACGGGTATCTCGATCTTCGTTTTCAAAGAGTCGCTGGAGCAAGTCTGCCGCAGCCAATGGATTGACGTATCGAAGAGGGATGACTTCGACCACGCGACTGCCACCTTCACCCTGGTCCAATTGACTGATTAATCGCCCCGCTTCTTCGTGTTGCTTGGCCGTCGCGAAAACGTGGATCGTGTCCTGACGCCGATCTTCATTGACGACAATTCCCGGCATGAGGACGTCGAGCGTCTTGGCAACTTCGCCTTCATCAGCCGAGTCAAGATTGTAAACGCGAAGCACGGGATTGGTATCGCTCACCCAGCGTTGGCCCTCGTTGCCCTGAGCAACATCGATCGACTTCAGGATGCTCTCGACCAAAAGCAAGCCTTCCGGAGTCGCTGTTACCAGCAGATTATTGTTTCGCTCGAGCGATGACACCTGCATGTTCATTGCGACTTGCTTCAACAATGGAATCGGCGGCGGTACGGAGTCACGTGACTTGCCGTCACGTTCATTCTGTTCTCGATTGCGATAGTAGTTCGCACGGTCAAGTTCCTCGCGCGCGCCGCTGACATTGACCGCACGGTTTGAACTGCTGATTCCGAACAGAGTTCGGATCTGCTGTTCGGCTTCTGCGGCCGGCAGGTGAACCAATGAGTACGAACGAAAATCAAGCTTATCATCGGTGATGGCAGGCTTGCTCTTGCCAAGAACTTCGAGAGCTTGTCGAAGGGGACCGCCAAATCCGCGAAGCACGATTGATCGTGAACTTTCCAGTGGCGTCACCTCACCGTACGGGCCGAGCAGGTCGCGAATCTCTACTGCCGCTACCTCGGGACTAATCTCGTCCAGCTCAACGACAATACGAACCAGTTCATTGTCGCCTCGGTCGTCAAGCTCACCGACTGCGACCGTCGGAACAAGATTGTCAAGCATCGCATTGTCGGTCTTGAGTGTCACCAGAAAACGATCTCGTCGCAGGAGAACAAATCCACGCGGTAATAGGTAGCCGTTCAAAATGTCAATCGCTTCTGCGGGCGAGTGCGAACGGCTATCAAAATAGCTGAAGTAGCCCGGTGGCGTGTCCGTAAGATCTAACGTTAAGCCTGCCCACTGAGCGAATTCACTGAGTACCTCAGGCCAAGGTGCTTCCTGAAACGTGAATGTAACGACATCCGCTTGTGAACCAAGATTGATGATCGTTCGATCGGTCCTCATCGCAGGCGGAGGCTCCGGAACGGCAACCTGCACTTCTGGCACATCGACTGACAACGCGGGCGAATGCACAGCAGGCTCGGTCGAGGGAACCGGCATCACCGGGCTTGCAGCCCCCGGTTCGGAACTCGCTTCCTGGGCGGCGGCTGAACCGAACAGCCAATCGACCTTCGGTGCAGAAGTCACGAAAGCAACGTAACAAACAAGAGCTCTCACCAACTTCGAATCGAATACTTGACGTACGGTCGAACAGACCGGAGCTTTCCGGAAGGAATGTCGCATTTCTCTAAGCTTCCGTATGCGAATTGATGCCAATGGACTCGATGGGCGTTCGCGGCCAATGCCGGAAAACGGGCCACTTTGCTGGCGGGGGGGGAATTAAGGTAGGCGGTGGGTAGGGCGTCGACAAACGATGGCTGATAGCGATGAGTTTGACGTCGTCTGATAGAGTAGCCGCTCGCCAAGATCAATGAAAGTGAATTTAGAACAATTGGGTCATTCCGCTGCTGTATGCCAATACATTCTCGGGTGACGAGGTGAAAATAATCCCACCTGATTGAACGTGGCGATCGCATTCCGAACAGAATCCGGGAAGCAACGGTCGCTTTTGGCCTTTTCGGTTGACGGTTGTGAACGTTCAATTTGATCAATCGCCAGCAAAAACTTGGGATCATCGGCAAGCAGAAAGCCGGGCATTTGATCGCCAGGTGACGCCATCATCGCTCGTTCGCAACTTGTCGCGGCAGCGAAGTAAGGCATCGTCGCTGCAACGTAATGTTCGAAGCTGTGCGACGACCGGTAGGCAAGCGAAACCAATCGATCGATCAAGTCGATTTCCTGCTCGACTCCCTCTGCGTACTTTGCGATCGACTTCGCAAGTCGCTCGGGAGCATTCAAGTCGCGAAGCGCGACAACCAATCGGTCAGTTGCAAAAAGAGCATGCGCGATTCCGGTGCTGAACAATGGGTCCGAGTAGCCGACTGCTGCGGGAAGCAACGCCCACCGCTCGCCCGCAACTTGGCGCAACGCGTTTTGCAATCGTCCCGTACGTTGTAGACCAGTTTCCGGACGAACGGCTTGCGCGTGTTTGAACTGGCTTTCGATCGAAGGGAAGGTGGCGAGCAAACGCTGCCATTCCTGTTCCGTTGATTCCTTCGAGTCGATCGGGTACTTGTCCCCATCAAGCATGAATCCGGCGCTCGTCGTCTCGTCATCGAATCGAAGTTGCCACATCCATCCACCATCAAAGACATGATGCAATGCGGATTGGTCACAAACAAATGGATGCTCATGGGTTTCAATGCCATTGTCGATGAGCACATCTTCCCATTTTTTAACATTCGCAAAATGAGCGAATAGCGATCGCGAGTTCGTTCGAGGCATTTTTGCCCTCGACGGTACGTCGATCGCTTTTTCCCACAACTTTGGATTGCCAGACGCGATAACGGTGAACCGTGTGTCGATGACAAGTTGGTTTCCCTCGCGCTCACCAATCAGTTTCGTGCGACTTTTTTCTACTATGCTCGATGTGTGATCGAAGGCATCCGTATCGATGATGGAGGTGTTGTCGAAATAAAGTACGCCTTCACGAATCGCTTCCTGAACCAAAAAATTATCGACGTCGGCCCGCAGCCAGTGTAGGTCAGCACTCTCTACGCTTCGGTTTGCGGTGACCAACAGTTCGCAGTCATGCGATTTGCTGGTTTGGAACGCTTGATCCCGTCGATGCCAAAAATAGGAAAAGCCTCGCTTGGGACCACGAGTCAGGTCGGGGTATCGGTTGATCCAAGGGCCGTACTGGGTCAGTGGTTCTAGTCTTGGCAAGTCGTATCGTTTCACGATCTGACGAAGCTTAAAGTTCCCAAGCGGTGTCGATGACTCGCCGATCGCAAATCGCGGGTGATTTGACCTTTCGACCAAAGCGACAGTTCGACCTTCACTTGCGAGCATCATCGCGATCAAGCTGCCAGCGAACCCCGAGCCGATAACGCAAACGTCAACTTGATAGTGACTCATGGATTGGGTAGCAGTTGTTGTCGCAGGTTCATTTGCCGAAGTCGTTCTACTCTAGCGGCCCAGTCGATCTCGTTAACACGCCATCGATCCCCATCCCACAAGTCAGCAAAAACTCGCCCGCGACCTAGTGACAGCCCCCAAGCCATAACCGTTTCGAGCGATTCTAAACTGGGCGGGGAGAACAGGCCTTCCTGACTCAACTGTTCCATCACCCCGTTTCCGCCGCGTGTGGGAATGATTGAAACCGTCTTTACGCCACAGTCGAAAGCGAACTCAATCGATCGCGGTGCCCATTCTCGCCCCTCATCTTCACTCAGCGTTGGCGGACGTAACAAAACGAACGCTCGCATTGCGACGCCTAAACTCCCAAGGTAGTCACACGCTCGACGAAAATCCTGCGTCGTCATCTGCTTGTTGAGAAACGAAAGCGCCGCCGGATGAACCGTTTCGAGTCCTATTGCGACTTCGAGAGTAATCGCTGCGTTCTCGCTTTTCAGAATGTCCAAAAAAGCCGGCACTCGTTGGCCACACATCCGAGGATGGTTCTCGACCACCACGGTTTCAAAGTCTTTGACGAGACTTGCGATTGCAGCATAGTCGTCGACTGGAATCGCAAGCGGATCAAAAAAATTGCCGCTATTGTAAAGCTTGATGTGATTGGTAGGCGGCAGATTCCTCAGAGCATGATTGATCTGTGCCGGAACGCTACCGACGGGAACAGTGATATCAGTCGTGTTTTTCCAAAGATCGCACATCAAGCATCGATAGGGACATTCGCGATTGGTCAGGAACAAAACCGCGACGTCATCGATCTGCCCATTGGGTTGGCATTCTTTCTCGGCAAGGAATGCGTAGGGACGATCCAGATCAACGACGTTTTTGGCTGGCCGCGCCCTAAGGATCGCATCATTGGATAGCGATTGCCGGATCATCATCCGACAACAAGCTCGAACATTCGCCTGAGATCTATCTCGCTATGCGACAACACCGACTTTAAGCTCGCTGCACCACCCACGCCATGCTGGAATCTTCGTTTCGGACAGATCGGCATTTCAAAGCCGGTCACCGCTTTGACACCACGTGAAACGACTTCGCCTTTTAACGCATAGAGTCGCTCATGATCCCAACCCGTTAACTCAATGAAGGGAATACGTTCGGCGACCTCAATCACATTCGGCAACGCAAAAGGGCTAAAACCTGAGAACCCAAGCTGCCTTGCGGGCGCGTAGGTTCGAATGTGTCCGCGGCTTTGGCCACCTGAATAAACAAGCGAATGCTTGATCGCTCCGACTCCCCAGCCTTCCTGATACAGCATCGTGTTATTCAACACACTTCCAATGGTAAGCTCCGGATTCTCTTCGATCGGATAGTCCTTCAAATTTTCGTCACCGCCATCTCCGTCAATGAGATGCTTCCAGTCTGGATAGCGTTGCCGAATTCCGCGACACAGTGCCAACCCCATCGTTGCCGCTTGAACGTCAAGCGGCTTGTAGTCTTCGATGACACGAATGGTCTCTTCGACATCGAGTTCCGATGAGGCAACCGAGATCGGTTCCCAAAGCATTGTCAAACCTACGGCAGACAAAAAATCAAAAGCTTGTTTCGCATCCTCACCACCCTCGTCACAAGTAAGCGTGAACGCCTTCAGACGCGCAGGCGATTCACCTCGCTCGAGCAATCGAGAGTAAACGGCAAGTAAAATAGCACCACTATCGATGCCTCCGGAGAACATGACGCCAATCGGTTCATCACGATGAATTCGATCGAGCCACCGATCGATCTCGTTCACCAAGACTTGCAAATAGCACTTCCCGATTTGATCTATATCAGCCGGCAACTTCTTTGTTGAAGGCGAAAAAAAACGACGGCAAACAGGGTTGGGGTCCGGGCATCCGACCAACTCAATCTCGACCAAATAATGCGCCGGGACCATCCGCGTATAGGACGGATGAAATTGCCCATGCAAGCCTTCCGACTCTAAGAAATCCCGAATCTCGTCCATCCGCTCTGCCACAACAAGGCATGGCCCAGCGACTTGCTTTGCTAAGAAGTATCGCAGTGGTCGGCCAATGGAACGGGCTAGTCGCACGGTGCGCCCCTCACGATGAACCAACGCAAATTGTCCATCAATCGAACGCAAGCGATCAAGATCACCGGACGCCATGATTGCGTTTGCGTCATCTTGGGTAACGTTCAAGAGCACATTGCACGACGGATCGGTTAGGTCGACCATGCGTTCAACATACTGCGAAGCGACAGGACGAGACATGATGAGCACGACTTCACAAATGAATACGGTTCAAAGCACAAGGTGCAGTATCTTATACAATGTTGTTAACCGCGTAGGTGTGCCGACTAATAATCGAGTATCCTGGGTCTTTTTGATGTTGAAAAATCGGAGCGATAACCAATGTGGGAGCAGTCGAGCATCGGAACCGCGAGCTTTCGAATCAGTAGCTGGAATCTAAGGGTTGAGCACAAGCCCGATGGTTTACGAATGACGACTTCCCTTGATCAATCCGCCCAAATGGGCAGCCTGCTTTCACTGACAGGCAGCAATTTTCCTATGCTGGCGGAGTCATTCATTCGAGGAGACGAGTTGCATTTGATCATGCCGCATTCGAACCGAATGGACGTGGGACTGGAGATTGCGTTGATGGTGATTCAGGCCGATGACGAGTGTTTTATCCTGGAAACGACGCTGTCGCTGCAGACACAGTCGTTGGATTCCTACCCCGGAGTTCGGTTGGATGTGGCGGGAAGCGTGCCACTTGTTGCCTCCACCAAAAACACCGCGAGATTGTTTTCATCGGGCATGGCAGATCATCCTGACGCAAAATTGCTTTACGTTTCCGTTTTTGTTGACGAACGCGACCAACTGTCGATTCACGAAACGACTGGCGGAACTCAGGCCATCGAATTTTTTGGCGACTTCATGGAGAAAGGAGTGATTCGGAAAGTTCAACCCTGGTGGGTTTGGAGCAGCCCGAAATTAAGCGACTCGCAGCTTATCAAATTTGCTGAATCGTTATCCAGACGACCGTTGCCCCTGACCAGCTAACTCATCGCCGACGACCGATCTGAACCGATGGGTGGCGAAGAACGTATCGATTATGGCGATTTTTTGCCCTTTAGCGGCCATGAGCGAATGTCCGGGCCCGTGTGAAGCTGCATTCGCTTTGTCGATTGCGAACATCGCGTAGAATAATGGCCTTGTCGTCTTCCTGCCGATGGACCGAATCCATTTGGCAATCAACCTGTCCAGCGCGATCGGTTTGCTTATCTGTGTTCGAGTTTTCGATCTTTCGACTGGCGAGTTCGCGCAAACCTGTGTTTGCTGCGCGATTGATGCTCGTCTGGACCGTTTTTATTCTCGGGCCAGCGTTCTTTGATGCCGTACTTGGCGTTAAGACTTTGACTCAATTTGGCTGTTGTTCGTGGGCTCAACCCCCCGGGACATTCCCGCCATCGAATCTTGTGCCTCGAAATTCTGCGGAGCCGGCTTTAACGCCACCGGAAACGGGCTCCTCATTGGCACCAAAGGAAAGTCAGCCGGCGGACAATAGCGACGGCGCCCTATTAAAGCCGAAAGCCTTCTTGTTCATTGATGCGGCAGGAAATCCTGTCCTATCGCCGGGCATGACTTTTGAAAAGTTAGATCGGTTGATGCGGTTAGAAGACGGAATGGAGCGTACTGGACAACGCTATTCGATCGATTCGATGTCGATTACTGGCCGTGTTGACGTTGGTCACGCGGAATTGAACGTGACCACGCGAATTACGGTGGAACCGACGCAGGATTCGTGGCTCTCGATTCCTTTACGGATGGGCAATTTCCATCGAACGGGCCCGGCTGACGTGTCCGGTGTCGAGACGTATCGAATGGACTTGAGCGAAGACGGTAGCGGTCACCTACTTCGACTGAAAAGTGATTCACGACGAACCGTTGTGGTTGCGATGCGCGTCGTGGTTCGAGTTTCAGCGTTACCTAGCCCTGCGATCGAATTCCGCTTGCCGGAAACAGTATGCGACATAGCGTTGACGCTGCCCGACGCGGATACGTCCGCATCGATTGCGGGGCGCGGCGACGAGGTGCTGCGGACGGAACAATCGGGGCGATCCACATCGGTAAAGGTTGAATCGGGCGGTGGTTCGTTTAGCCTCCGTTTTGGAACACAAGTGCAGGCCATCGACAACCGGCCCGTGCTTGAAACCGAAAGCAAGATTTTGGTCGACTGGCAACAGGGTGACAATTCGCCGCTTGCGAAAATCGACATGCAAATTCGCAACCTCCGAGGTGACCTCCCCAAAGTTTCGCTCGTCGTCCCCGGCTCGCTTCGGCTGCTTCAACAACCCGAAATCCAAAATGGCGGACCGTTTGAAGTCGTGGACGCGATCGACATCGATTCCGTTCAAAATTCCGGACAGGCGGGTGCAAGGGGAGGAAGTGATAGCCAGATTACTCGTCGAATCGATCTGCTTCCAACGACGTCACGTGGAGACACGCAAGTAGAAGTTTCTTTAGACGGTCAGATGCAAAGCGAAGGGAACCGGCCCGGGGGGATGGTGATTGTCTCATCGATCGCCATTGATGACGCCGTCGAACAACAAGGGGTTATCGAGGTCAGGACGCCACGCGACTATCGTCTCCGTTGGACGCCTCATCCATGGGTTCGTAGTATCTGGGAAAAAGCGGATTCTGATTCTCTTTCGTCGCGAGTCTATCGATTTCGATTCGATCGCGTTCCGTTTGAACTGCCCATTTGGCTTTCCGCGAGAGCTCGACAGATGCGAGTTGAATCAGACCTTCGTATCACGCTTTACGAGTCGTTGGCTTCGCTTCGCATGTCGATCAAGACAAACGGAAGTATTCCAGATACTCGAGTTTTGCCGATCGATGTCGGCACGTGGACAGATCAAAGCGTTTTTGTTGCGAACACGACAACGCCGGTGGAATTCGATCGAATCGGAAACACCATCGAGGTCGATCTAGCAACGTTGCCCGGTGGCGGAAGTGAAGGGGACCGGATCGAGATCGTCTTAGTAAAGCCGTTGATGCCCGGTGAATCGACACTTGACCTGGCGCTACCTCGTGTAGCAAGTAATGACGAGCTGATCGGGACGCTGCCCTCTCTGCTGACGGTCGTATCACAGAACGATTCTCGCTTTGTTGTGGACCTTCCTGCTTCGGTCGGCGTGGGTGAAGTCGTTCGCCGCGCAATCGCGACAGTCGGGAATGTCGCCGCGAATGACGATACGTTCGACGAGAATCGATTCACACTACCAGACTTGACTCAAGCGACGAAGTTGAAGGGCTACCTGGTTCGAGAAAGGCCATCCCTTTCCGTACTTGTCGATGCAGAAGTCTCGATCGTCGCCGATCGGGTTACCGAAGTAGTGAACTGGACGATCTATCCACAGGGAGGACTTCGCGGGCGTTTGCCTATTTCATGGGGCGAACCGATCGAACAACCTGAATCGACGACTGCAAACGAATCGGTTGATGGCATCGACACCGTTCGTCTCTCACCGCTTGCAGAATGGACCGTGATGGTCGACGACGCGCCCGCTGTTGTCCGCATGGATGCCGACGGGCGGTACCAGATTTACTCAGATCGCCTCAGCAGTGGCCCTCATCGAATCCGATTGAGACGCACTCGAATACTTCCCTCAAGCCCGACACGTGCGGTTGCGTTGACGGGGGTTTACTTGCCGCGACCAACGTTGCCGGACGTCACACTTCGTGGGCCGATCATTGTCAAGTTGCGAGGAAGTGACCAATGGAATCTAGCGGCGTTGGCAGAGGAAGGACGTTCGCCTGATGAATTGCAACTGTCTGCGATTTCGCAAACTTACTTGCCATTGGAAATTAAGCCGGTTGAAAAAAGAGATGATGACGTGATCATCGCTCGTGGTCTGCTGCGAACTGCGGTAAGCGAGACCACCCAATACGAGCAGTTTTTGGCAACGGCAAAAGGTGGCGGGACGCTCCGAATTGGTCTTTCTCGAGGTTTCGGCGATGTGAGGGCACGAGCCACCGTCGACGGCGCTCCCGTGGTATTGTTGCGTGACGCTAACGATCGAATCTTGATTCGGTTGGGTGAAGAAGAAACTCATCAAATCGAGCTACAGGTTTGGTTGCCACGATCTTCATCAATCTCGACCGAGGGAATTCAACCAACGTTAATTTTGCCGATTGGCATCGAACGACTGTACTGGCAATTGATCGTTCCTCAAGACCGCCATCTCGTTTGGGCCACTCCCTCGATGGGTCGAGCAATGCGTTGGGAACTTGATCGCTGGCGACTCAACCGTGTTCCGCTTGAGAATGATGAAAGTTTAGCGGCTTGGGCTGGGGTTCCCACCGCAGCACTAATGCCTCCCGGGAACCGATACCTTCTGGTTGGGATTGATGCGGGCTCTCTCGCAGCCGTCATGATGACGCGTCAATTGATGTGGCTGATTGTCGGTGCCATTGTGTTGATCACTTCGAGTTTGTTGATTTATGTGCCTCAGTTTCGTCATCCGCTGGTCGCTGTCACCGGTGCAGTGGTTCTGGCAGGACTGCTGCTTTTGCTTCCCGACGTGGCGGTTATCGTCGGGCAGCTGATGCTAGTCGCAATGTTAATTGTTGCTGTCATGAGTGGCGTTCGACATTTGTTGGTGTCACGGCGAGGTGATCGGGTATTTGCGCCCTCGCGCGAGGTGATCGAACAGTCCACCATGGGAAACTTGGGACGACTTCAGGAAGACTTGGCCGAGGGGTTTCCGCCGAACGTCGATCCGACCATCACAAGCGGCTCGGTCGCAGAGAGCCGAATGTGATGAGCGCATTCATGCAATTTCGAAACGCCAAATGTTTTGCCCCCGTACTGTTGGCGATTTCGATCTGCTCATTTGCAGGTGTAATGCCGAGCAGCAGCCTAGGCCAAGAAACGCCATCCTCACAACCGGCGTCATCCGTGGTGCTTCCGGAATCAACAGATGCGTTTCGCCAAATATTTTTCTACCAATCTCAAGTTGCCGAACTTGTGCCACCTACATTCCGCCCCATTGATCTGTCGGAGCTTGAAGAACGTCTGAAGGATCGTCCCAACGTCTCGAAAGGTGGCTCTGTATCGCCCCTCGATAATCCACAATTGATTCGTAGTGTCTACATTGCAAAACTCGATAAAGATCGTTTAATATCGAAACAATCCTTTTGGGATATTGCGTGCCGAGACGAGAATCAAGCGAGATTGATCGTTGGAAAACTTGGGCTTGCGGTTCGAGTGAACAGCAGCGACATGTCCGGTTCAGAAGGGACTCAAGTCGTTGGTGACCTTCAAGGCAATGCTTCGGTGGTCGTTAACGGTGATAGCCGCGTCACCTTTGGATGGAGTTCGTTAGGAAAGCCAATTGATCGAGGTTTTTTGTTTGATCTTGTGATTCCCGCATCGGTCCAGACTCGGTTTCTAATCGAGTCACCCAGGGACATGGAGGTGCAAGCGATCGACGGTGTTGGTCGAACGCTGCCCAGTCCACCGCCTGAAGCAGGTTTATCCAGTACCTCAGACATTTTGGAAACTCCAACGACATGGTATTCCATCGACGCGGGAGGGTTGACTCGGGTCAGACTACGTTTGCGAAGCAAACAAAACGCTGGAGTTGAGACGACACTCCCCGTTCGCCAAGCTTCGATTCAGTATGACCTGTCACCGCAGTCGATTCGGTTTGTAACACGAATGTTGGTCGATGCTCGAACCGATACCGTCCTACCGGTGCTGTCGTTTGAAGAAGGGTTGATCACCTCCGTTCGCGTGGGTGGTACGACTGTGCCTTGGAGCGAAGCAACGGTTCCCGATGGTGTTGGCATTCGAATGGATCTTAGCCGATTGGACCCCGCCTCTGCGAGTGGAACCATGAATATCACGGTTGAAGGTCAAGCAGCATGGAACCCTGGAGGCGGCTCACAGTCGCTGCCATGGCCTCGCTGGCGCGATTGCAGGCCCATCCTAATCGCGACCGAGATGCAAGCTCAGATCCGATTGGACGCTAGCCTCAACGCGTTGCGATTTCAATTGCCAAGTCGTTGGCGATTCGCGCCATCCACGGTCGAAGAAAACGGTTCCCAACTATATCGCTGCGTCGGCGTACTCGGCAACGAAGGTCCCGCCGTACTTGTAAGACCTGACGAGAAGCAAAGCACGGCGGAGTCGGTGTTGAAGCTCACCGCCACAAATACAAAATTCGTCGCACAGTACGATACGTCCGTGTTGATGAATCCAATCGGTCCACAACCGGTGCAATTGCGAATCGATCGTGGCTGGTCTGCGGATTTGGTAACGGTAACTAGTAGCGGTCGAATCATCGATATCCAAAATGATCCGAAAGCGAGACAAAACATTACGATTTGGCCGACTTCGGACGAGCTCGTAGGACGCAACCTGCAGATTCGTATTGTCGGTTCCATGCCGATTCGTTCGGTAGCAGGGCGCATTGAGTTTCCGGCAACGTCCTTTGCGTCGATCCAGAATAGCCGCAACCAAGTTGCGGCAATGATCACCCCTCCCCTTGGCTTCAATTGGACTGGAGACGCTGCACTTCGAACAACTCGTATCACACAAGGTGACCTGACCTCAACCCAACGGTCGATGCTAGGAGACTTGAGCGGCGATAGCTTGTTAGTGGACCTACCCGAAGGGCGGCTATCTCCGCTGGTATGCAAACGACCCGACGTCAGTCTTGATACAACCAGTCGGTTGGCCTTAAGACGAGAAGGTGATCGCCTCATCGAAACGCTGTTGATCGCCTGTGATTCGACCTCGGCGGATATACAAAGTATTGTCGTTGACTTGGGTGCTTTATCAGACCGTCCGCCGATGCAGTGGTCCACCGTACACGTGGATGGTTCGAATCGCAGAATCGAATCGATCACAAGAATGCGTCCAGCTGATTTAGTGATACCAACGGCAGACCAGATCGAAATTTCGGACCAGAATACCGCAATCCCCTCTGGTCCCGCAGCAAGCGTCTCCGGCAAATCACCGATACCGTCGATTGATCCCAATGAAAGCGAAATCTGGCAGATTGCGATTGGCAATCGAGCCGAACGCCAGGTGATGTTTCACGGACGTCGAGAGTATCCGTTTCGAGGCGATCGATCGATACCACTTCCCGTTGTGCCGGGTGCATCTAGTAAATCATCCGAAGTGATCGTGATGCCGACGCTTGATATTAAACAGATCAAAGGCCCTGCTGTACTCGTTCCCCCAGTGCCAATGCTGATGGGCTCAGTACAACCGTTCGGTACGGCATCTGCGGAAACAGACCCTGTCCCTGGCGCAGTTGTGCTTCGGTACGATGCGACAGAAAAATCAGCGATCGTCTTGGGCTCAATGGATAAGGCCGATAATACGCCGGTGCTTTGGCGTGAAGACGTTCGAATTGTCGCTTCGAATCGCGGAGGTGATGTGGTGGTTGCAACCTACGATGTCGACCCAGGCATTGCGTTTGATGTAAAGCACGACATAAACCTTCGACTGGTGAGTGTAACTGACTCACTTGGCGCACCGATCGCATATGAGTCAACCCCTACGAATGTGAAGGTGGTACCTGGCCCGTCAACAACTCGAATCGCAATCACCTGGAATCGGATAGTATTCTCAAACTCAATTGCGAGAACTTGGGTCGCGCCGCGACTTAACGCCATCGCCCTGATCTTGCATCGCGATTGGCAATTGGTTCCGGCGGTAGACACCGTGATTCCTCTTGTCCAGTTTTTCGGGCAATCGGAAACGGCATCCATTGCCATTGCGCCTGAAACGCAAAGAGTATGGATTTTCGATTCCGCAATCGCGTTCCCAGCCACCGCAATAATTGGGTTGCTGACGTTCGCGTTCAATTGGTGGCTGGCTGGTAGAAATCCTCACATCGCACTCTTGGTGTGGACTGTTTCCACCGTACCGATCTTGCTTCTGTTCTCGAACAGTCTGCTATGGATTGCGTGCATTAGTGTTCCGCTTGCGGCAGGTGGCTTGATCGCGTTGACAGTTTCTCCAGAGCGAGGGATCCGGAGAAAATCCACTCGCTCTTCCGTTCCCAGAAAGCCGACCATCTTAACGGATTCTGTACGACGACAAAACGAAACCAGATCTTCGCTTGATCGATACAACACACTTCGCGAAGGAGTCTCGTCCTGGTCCGGGCGCGTCCCGGCATGGCTGCTTCTGACAAGCCTTTCGGCTCTCGTCGCGCTGTCCCCCCGCGACGCAGTCTCGCAAACGGCAAGCCGTCCTATGACCGCTACGCCGTTAGATCGTGAGACAGCGACGAGCAATTCGACAACATCCAGCGAAGGATCAGGTGGGTCAATGCCTTTGGTTTTGATTCCCACGACTGCCGATGGCAAGATCGCTGGTAGCAAAGTCTATGTTCCTCAAAGCTCTTATGTTGACTTGTTTCGCAATGGATTACCTTCGACTGTTCCGATTCAGATTAGATCCGCTAGTTATCGGTTAAGGCTCGGTGGTGCGGCTGAGTCCAAAGCGATCGCTGAACTAGAGGTAAGACTTCAGTTGGAGGACACAACTCAACGAATCGACGTTTCGTTGCCCTTTCAGGCAGCCCAAGTCAAAAGCCTTCAGTGGTTAACCGATCTCGATTCCCGACCACTGCGTTGGAACGCAGATTTGGATGGCGCGATGAAGTGTACGCTGCCGCCGGCCAGCAACGCGAGCTTATTCATTCGTGTGGCGATTGACGTGGAGTCTACGTCACCATTTGCTCTAAGATTACGATTCCGCGTTCCACCCTTTGCGGGAGCCACATTGCTTGTCGATGCCGGCACGGTGCTTCAAAGCATCGATATCGCCAAATCGTTTGGTGAAGTGGATGCACAACCTGATGCTGGCAGATTGAGCGTATCGCTTGGAGCCATAAGCGAGATTGATGTCGTCTTGACTTATCGTGATCCGTTGAGATCGGTGGCAACAATTACGGAACGACGATATTGGGTTCACTCTGGATATGATCGCACCAACATCGAGTGCGAAATCGACCTCGACGAATCCTCGATTCGCAAAGGTAGCGAAGTTCCCATCGTATTGATTGAAGGACAAGCACCTTTAGTCATGTCACCTAACTGGACGATCCTGGCGACAGAGCCGCTCTCTGTGAATCGCCAACAACTCACGCTTCAGGCGAAGCAAGACAATCCGGGCTCGATTCGGTTCCTATGGGAATTAGATTCATTGGCAGCACCACCTTCAACTGCCGGGACTTCAGTCCCCATCGTAATACCTGAAATCCAATCCCTCGTTGTCACTTCCACTGCGCCACGGACGACGATCGCCCTTGATGCGGCGCAGGGACTTCGACTGATACCTCAATCCACTGCGTCGCCCGCCGATTCCGTCGTCGCGCCTCTAACATCACCGATCAATCTCGAAGCGGTTGATTCGTTTGTTTCGAGTTGGAAAGGCTATCGTGGCATCGCGACCGAAGTGCTTACGGCAACGACGCCACTACCAAGACTCTTGATCACGGCAGCGGAGCCGAAAGCATGGGAAGCGGATGAGGTTCAACACCTTCACGTTCGTCCCGGTGAATTGCAGCTAAGCTATTCGGCAACAATCACGCCCGGAGACCGCTTGATCGGACCTCTTCGAGTCGCCCTCCCGGTTGGAAGCGAACTGCGAGTACTCACTATGAACGGTATTTCAATCGACACCGTTCCCAGGCGAGTAGGAAATCGAGATGAAGTTGCGATTACCGCGCCGACAGGCTCTGATGCCATTCGTTTACGGGTTGTCTTGCATAGTCGAGTTTCCCAGACGGGACGGTTTAATCCTCCACGTATCAGTCTCGAGCCCATTCAAGTAACCAAGGGAACCTATTCGTTATCGCGAGACCAATCGCTATTGGTCGAAGAAGTGGTTAGCGGTGGCTTGATTGAAACCGAAGCTTCGCCGATGGGCCCAGACGATCAATTGGTCGGTGGTTGGATACCTTGTTGGACATGGCGACTTGATGAGGTTCGTCTACAGACCTCCGAAGATCCCAATCGAAGGTCGCAACTTCCTGGTGTGTTTCGAATTGAGTCGCGCGACATAACGATTGAGTCTCAGCAGCGAACTTCACTCATCTGGAACCAGAATCGATGGGATTTTGAGACCTTGTTACGTTTGCGACCGGTCTCCGGAGGAACAGACAAACAATCGCCCGGTCGCGAATCGATCGATTTCTTAAATGTTGAGTTGCCGACAATCTGGTGTAATAACCTATCCGTTGAACCCGATATGGCATGGTCACGACAGCCTTCGATTGAAACGGCTACCCAAATTCTAAGAATACGACCAAGTCCGTTGAACGCGAACAAGGGACTCTATACAATTCGCATTCGTGGCGAGCGTAGTGTTTCCGCGGACTCGCGGATCGAAGTGCCTTTGGTTCGTATACTCGGTTCAGGAAGGCGAGACATTTACCTGTCAGTGCCGAAAACACTCGATGGACGTTCGCTTGATTGGGACACGAGTGCGGTCGTCGGTTCCGCTGCTCCTGATGAACTGATTAGCCACAGATCTGTAAGCGACCAGGGCCTCGATGCCGCCCATCGCGATGTCCGGCACGAAAACGAGCTGACTTTTCGCGCCGTAGCGGGCAACGCTTCGGTACGACTTGCGCCGTCACGTTTCGAAGCGTCGGAGCCACAGGCGACGATGGCAGATGTCCAGTGGTTTGCGACCCAAGGGCGAAAAAGTATCGTTTTCTGTCGTTGGGACATCAGTCCTGGCCGTGATGAATCGGTTCGCATCATACTGCCTCAATCAGCCAGCATGACCGGGGTTTGGATCGATGACCAACCGATGCGATACGAACTGGGGGAGGCAGAGGTAACTGTCTCTTTGCCTCTCAGCCGGCTAGCTCAAAGTGTCGTGCTCGTTTGCGAAGTCGATCAAGGTGTCCGCTCGCCTTCATCTCAAGTGCCGAAACTAAAGAATATTCCCGTCGATGAAAGCTGGTTAACTGTCTACGAAGCAAAGGGGAATTCTTCGCGAGCGAAAGCATCGGTATCACTTCCTAAAAATTGGACGACCTCAACTGAATATGATCGCCATATGGCGATTGGAGCCTCGATATGCAAAGCGACGGAACTCTCTCTCGTCCGAGTTACCGAACGATCGCAAGACCAGATAGTGAAGTGGATCGAACCATGGGATCGAAGGTTCCGCGAACTGAGTGCGCAGTCTTCGTCAGAAATAGATACTCTTTTAAAAGACCAAGCCTCCACCCAAGATTCAGAAAAAGAAACGTTTTCATGGTCAGAACAGGAACGCAAGTGGCGGCAATACGTGTTGCGAGTTGCGGGAGAAACTACCGAAGGTGAATCGGTCAACGCCTCACGATGGACACCTCCCGCTGATTGGCGGGTCGTTACGGTCGCTAGACACGCTGGCGAGTTCGAAGTAACACCCACGATTCGTGTTACAGAACGATCATCGGCGATGGTCGTGGTGATTCAACTTCTGATGTTGATGTCGATCTCCGCAGGCCTGTGTCTCATCCTGTGGCTGGGTCGCCGTTGGACCTTGTTTTTTGCGACACATCCTGCCATCTGGTTGTTCGCCACCGGTTTGTCATCGCTGGCCGTCGCCCCGGTGCCCGTGGCTATTGCAACCTGCCTAGTGGCGGTCCTGATACCGGTATTAAATCACCTTCAATCACCGTCGCATCGTCGCATTTGATTCGCTGGTGATACTTTCTCGCCGCAACGCATGACGGTAATAAACTTCAAGACAAAGCGTCGCGGTCGCGGTTGTATAAACTCGGCCGCCATAACCGCCCCACTCGTCGTCGGTCGGCCAACTACCGCTTGGCAACTGGCGTTCAAGGAGTCGTGCTTTCATGGACTCGTTCCACTGGCGCCAAGCTTCGTCTTGCAACTGATGCAGAGCAAGCGAGGTGTAGTACCAACCGTAATAGTTGTCCTTGCCAACTCCCGGTGGTTGCCGAAGCAAGAACGATTCGGCTTCGGCGATTTCATCAGGTGGGATAGTTTCACCCAATAGCAATCTGGTTGCGAGCGCTTCGGCAGTCATGGTTCGAGTTGGGGCTTCGCCGGGTCGATAACAGGCTAAACCACCTTTTTCACCTGCCCTTACGGCCTTTAGGAACTTTGCCGTCCCAGCCAATGCCTGGGGCGAAACCGGGATCGATGCTCGCCGCCCACCGTCCAATACCATCGCTTGCCAGCCAAGCTGACTGAGGTCTCCAGGATCACCTTTGACATATCGCCAACCTCCTGTCGTAGGATGCTGTGCCGAAGTGGTGAAGCGAACTGCTGCGGCGGCAGACCGAATCGCAGATTCGTCACCCGTCATCACTGCCGCTTCACACATTGCGAGAGCCGCCATGCCGTGGCAATAGTTTGCTTCATAAATCGTTGCTGGGCCAGCTAACGAACCGTCAGGCTGTTGCGATTGAATCAAATAAGATAAGCCTCGTCGCACGTTGTCTGCATACGCGCCTTGGAGATGGGTATTCCCTGCCCCGAGCATGCTCAGCAATGCGAGCCCTGTGATGCCATTGATTGCCTGCTTGCCTGCACCACGTCTGTCGGTGCCAAGGGTTAGCGTTTCTCGACCCGCGCCGCTTGTAATCGGGTCCCACGCGCCGTCTTGTCGCTGATCTGCAGCCAAAAAACGAAGTGCGGCCTCGACAGCAGCCTCCGTCGAGTCATCACCACCAGTCGAGAGCAAAGCGAGTCGCTTCGCATCACCCGCTCGTTGTCCGAAGTCATTTTGTTCAAGACCTGGAATGCTCGATGGCGAAGCGTCTTGACCGTTCGGGGTTGAAGCCGATGAAGATTGTATCTCCGGTGCATTTTTATGTTCATTCGCTGCCGGTATCGACGGAGCGTCAGCAATCGGATTGCCGCTGTCATTCACCTTAGGACTATCTTCGCTCAACCATTGTGACAACAAATCATCGATCGCCGTCTGGTCGTCCGAGGTATCGACACCGTCCGATGGTGATGACGAAAGAGAAGCAGGGATCGCGTCCGGAGCATTTGCTATGGTTTTCGTTTCAACTGCACCGATGCTTTTCTTAGGCAACTCGAACTCGTCATCAACTTCGTTCCGGGGCGACGGAAGCGGTAGAGGCGCAATCATGGCAGCGATATCGGGCTCAACGGCCTGTGAAGACGCGAGTGCAGGAACTAATTCGGGATCAAAGGCAGCGACCGTGATCTGAGAAACACCCTCGTTCGTTTCGGAATCAGTGTCGCTGACGCCACCGCCACTCCAGGTTTTGATTGCCGGCAAGAAACAAATCAAGAGTCCATGCAAGGCAATCGAGAGCACCAAGCATATCGCTGCTGCTCCGCGCCCGTCGCGAGACTTACGGCGCATCAACCAGAAAGTAGCAAGCAGTAGTGAAGCTGCACCCGTAGCGATACCCACTGCAAGTTGGGGCTCGTTCCAGAGCGATGTTTCGGCTTGGATCGCTGCGAGACAGTTCATGGAGCTATTGAGGTGTCGCAAATTGAACGAAAAACACGTTACCGGTTTGTTGAACGCGCTGCGATTCCCATCTGCTTGACGCCAGTACTACGAATCACTTGAAGCACTTCCGCAACTCTTTGGAAAGAGGCATCTCCGTCGCCACGAACGGCGACTTTGACATCGGGATATTGGCTAAAGGCGTATCGCAATTGCTCTGCAAGTTGTTGCTCAGTGACGGCGTTTTTATCGAGCGTGATCATCCCGCCGCCGGTTACTTCGACCAACCTTTCATCAGGCTCTCGTGCCATCGACCGAAGTTCACCGACTCCGGGAACAGTGACATCGATGCGGCCTTCTGGGTCACCGAAATGCGATCCGACCATAAAGAAGATTAACAACAAGAACACGACGTCGATCATCGGTGTCAGATTTACCGATGAATCGTCGCTGATACTTCGTCGTCTTGGCATGAGTTGGTTTCCTTCGAGGGGTCGATGGGACTACGCCGCGCGACGAACCTTCTTGTTTCGGTTACCAGTCTCAAGACCCTCGGCGCTAATGCAATCGATCACACGCTGGCACAACCGATCGATATCGTTGAGATATCCGTCGCTTTTGGAACCGAAATAGATGTATGCGAGGTACGCAGGAATCGCCACACAAAGCCCTCCCGCCGTGGTAATCAGAGCTTCGCTGATTCCTGCGGCAAGCGATTCTGGATTGCCTCCGACTGCATTGGCGCTCATTGACTCAAACGCGGAAATCATGCCAAGAACCGTCCCTAGCAGGCCGATCAGTGGTGCTACATTGCTGATCGCGTGAAACACTCGAAGAAACCGCTTTAGACTGTCGCTGACTCGGTCACCGGCATCGATCACTGCTTGTTCGATTTCTAGCATCGGGCGTCCCCAACGCTTCACTGCCGCCTGAAAGACTTCTGCAACAGGGCAATCAAATTCTTCGCAAATGGCGTTCGCTTCTTCAAAGCTGAGTTGCCCGTCCTCGACGCATTCGGTGAATCGACGAACGAACGGTCGAGGGATCACTCGGCTGCGTCGAAGCGCAATCGTTCGCTCTAGTGACAACGACAAAACAATCAACGAACAAATACCCAACGGAATCATCAACCAACCGCCAGCGATGACCCGGTTGAGCAGCGGACTGTCGATCCATCGTCCTTGTTCCTCGGCGGACGCGTCGATCGGCGTTAGGCCACTGGAAGAGTTGTTCGTAAAGTCGTTGCCTGAAGGCGGTGCAGGAATCGATGAAGCCGAAATCGTGGGATATTGCTGACCGTAATTCGGAACTTGGCCAAAGAGGTTTGCGTTGTTCAGAACCAAAAATGCACTGACAAAACAGAGGTGTCGCGACGCTCGCCAAGCCGCCGAATATGTCAAAAGTCGCGAAAATGCCAGAACCATCGTCTATCGCCTTGGTAAGTGCCCTCATTGCACCTCAGGCGATAACAAATCCAGCAGCCCAGTGTCCACATGAAAACGAGCTGACCATCGAGTTTTAGTTTCAGCGACGTTTTTGTGGGGTCAACAACCAGACATTAAGCTGTTTACATCTGTCGGTTCATGTCCCTTTTAGCCTTATGCCGGTTGACTTAGAACCTATCCGAAAACCCGAGGAAACCGCGGCTAACGCCATGCGGCTAACGGTTTTCGGATAGGTTCTAAGTGGTTCGCGGACTGGGATACGCCTTGTCCTGAGTAGTGCTCGGCTGTTTTCGTACAACAGGAGTGCGATAGCATCTTCCGCCGTGGCTAAGGGAGCCGAAAAAAGTCAACAGGGCGACAGATGCGCGGGAACGCGATTTTCCCAAACTACCAAACAGACTCCTGATCAATACTGTTCGGCACAAAAATAGCCGAATCTATCTTTGCAGCGGTGTTAGTCGGCACAGACCCGGCATCTGTACACAGTACAGAACCTAAACCAAGCACTGTCCCACTATGGAAGCGAAGTC
>Ga0105046_10000780_pt1 | contig 46427 bp, 31 predicted proteins | sample MAT03_FD_78385 | JGI IMG/M metagenome (GOLD analysis project Ga0105046, IMG submission 78385) | Freshwater microbial communities from Lake Fryxell liftoff mats and glacier meltwater in Antarctica - MAT-03 (megahit assembly) | ecosystem: Environmental > Aquatic > Freshwater > Ice > Liftoff... | reverse complement strand
CCTCACGCTCGGTCTTGACGGAAACAGCCAGATCTCGAGCTTCTTGGCCGAGCGCCGCGATTTTGTTGTCGGAATCCAAGAGCATCTCCTCCCGTTCGCTCTCCACGGCGACCGCGAGATCCCGTGCTTTTTGCCCGAGCGCCGCGATGGTGGAGTCGGATTGCAGGAGTGTCTCTTCTCGAACGGTTTCCACGGAAGCCGCTAGCTCGCGTGCTTGTTTGCCGAGCTCGGCGATCTCCATCTCGGACTTCAACCGCGTTTCCTTGCGGACGGTTTCAACAAAAAGGGCCAAGTCGCGAGCCTTTTGTCCAAGCGACTCGATCTTCGTGTCGGATTGCAACAGGGTTTGGTTTCGCAAGGTCTCGACGAAATCCGCCAGTTCACGAGCTTTCTGCTCGAGGTTCTCGGTCTTCCGATCGGAATCGAGCAAGGTTTGTTGCCGGGTGGTTTCGACGTACCAAGCGAGATCGCGAGCTTTTTGTTCGAGAGCCTCGATCCGATCGTTCGATTGCACGAGGGCGGTCTGCCGTGCGTTTTCCACCAGATTGGCCGATGTTCGGGCGTGCTCTTCCAATGCGGCAATTTTCTGTTCCAAGTGGATCACGGCAGCTGCGGTCGTTTGTATGTCGAGCGTCACAGCGATTGCCTCCCTTGATGGCGACACATGGCATTCCCTGCAAAACGAAAAAAGCCGGCGTAGTCGAACACCTCCTATTGAGGTGCTCGACTACGCCGGCTTACTCGTCGACCAGCCTACCAGCAATGTTGGTCTGCTTTTCGACTCGTCTTCCGACGACTCTGGATAGGGTTCAGAGCCGAAAGCGGAGCGTGTATACAACGCCAAGTAACATTATTATGCGGACGGAAGTCGAGAAACAAGCGAATTGTCTCTTGACGAACAATTTGAGCTTGAAAATCGAATTCTCAAATGGACGTCATCGAGTCACTATGCCGAACCCTAAAATGGTCCGATTGACAACGTTTTGGCCAATCCAACTTCGCGTTCGGCTTGTTACCCCTTCGACTGGGCATCGAAATGAGCTCAGCAAAACGTCGAGTGACTGAGATGCGGGGCCTTCTCTAAAACTGAGCAGTCCCGCACTTGCAACAGGCGTGTCCCCTTTCTATATTCTGAAAGTGAAGTCGCGTAAACAACGTCCCATCCGCGAATTCCAACACGCTATCTCTCCCCTTTAGTTTGCAGTAATCCCCATGCTGTAGGTCGAAGGCCTTTTATCGCCCGATTCGACTTCATCGCCCTCATTCGATTGCCTTGATCGACCATCTCGTGGTCGGTTATAGCGCTGTCGCGGTGCTCTTACGAGTGGGATCTACGTCATGCGATTAGCAGACTTTTTGGTGCGCGGCTCATGCGCCCTTCGCAGTTGCATTTCGATTTTTTCTGGTAGGTCTCCTCACCGGAAATGCTCAAGCGGCCAGCCCTTATACCTGGAATAGCCCGAATACGGGCAGCTGGAACAGCGCGACCAATTGGTCGGGCGGCAACATGCCTCTTTCCGGCGGGGATGTCGCAGACATTCTTAATTTCGGCGGAGCAACCAGCTACGCTGCCTCGCTCGATTTCGGCGTCACCCAGAAGCTAAATCAGCTCAATTTTAGCAACACCGCGGGCACGGTAACCATTGATGCCGCAACGGTCAACGACATCCTCCAGTTCAATAGCTCGGGCGCTCAGATCGCCCTGAGTGCCGCGGGTAATGCGATCGTCTCCGCGCCGATCTCGATGAACGCTGGGTTATTGCTCAGCAACACCAGCACCGGCACACTGACCGTCAGCGGCAGCATCACCAATGGGGCAAATCTCCTCACCATCGGGGGAAGTGGTGCGGTTGTGTTGAGCGGCAATATCGTGGGCGGCACGGCGGGCGGCATCACAATCACGAACACCGGCGTCACGACGATCAGCGGCAACAATACGAACAGCGGTGCGACGACATTGAGCAATGGCACGTTAAATATTAATAGTGCAGGTGCGCTGGGCGGTGGCGGGAACTTGGTTCTAGGTGCCTCCGCAGTTTTCAACAACACCAGCGGAGCAACAGTTGTCCTGACTGGCAATAGCCCCGTTTCAATTTCAGCCAACTCCACATTCCTCGGCACCAATGATTTGACATTTGGAACCGGAACTTGGACAGTTTCCGGCACTAGCCGCACGGTCACGGTCAATGCCAGCACGCTTACGATTGGCGGCGGCATCTCTGCCGGCAGTACCTTTTCATTTACCAAGGCCGGTGCTGGTAAATTGACGGTCAACGGCGCGATCAGTCTGTCGACCGGAAACTTAGTTGTCAGCGGCGGCACGTTGAATATCGTCGGCGGCGCCACAGGTTCGTCAACCGCGACCATCTTGAGTTATGGCGCCACTGCGGCAACAACGATCGTCAATGTTAGCAGCAATATAAGCTTGTACTCGACGACGGGAAGCAACGTTGCTGGGAGTATCGCGGTTTACAATCAGACTGCGGGTACGGTTGCGGTGAATGGCGTGAGTACAACGAACAATCTACAGTATGTAGCTGGTGGTGCGGGCTACGGATTCATGAACATTAGTGGGGGCTCCTATTCCACCAGTCTCCGTTTTAATGTCACCGGCGGCTCAACGGTGACTGGGGCACCAACCGGCGTTGTTTATCTTTCCGGGGGGTCGATTACCAATAGTCAAGACTTCACACTAATTTCGTTCGGCGAAGTGAGCACCCTTGGATCGTTGACCATTGCCGGCACTGGAGTTTTTAATCAGACCAATTCAGCGGCGATCGGCGGACTGCCAGTGTATTACGCCAGCAGCTCGGCGGTCGGCGTTTTGAACTTGGCCGGGCCAGCAGCGAGTCTGAACATTGCTAATCAGATCATTTACTTTGGTGCCGCGTTTGGAGCGCCGTCGAACACAAATGCAATCGGGTTTGTTAATCTGGCCGCAGGCACGCTGACGACAAAAGGGTTTGGAGTTGGTACCACCGTTCAAACGGGTAACTTCGGATATATCAATCTGGCTGGTGGCACGATCAAGTCGAGCATGAATAACACGCTTGTTCCGACGGCGGCCGCCGCCACCACAGTCATCACCACCGTGTTTGGTGCGATCGACAATAGCGTCGTTGCCGGAGCACCTTCATTTTTGGGTGGCGTGACTTTTGATACGAACGGTTTCAATCAAACTGTCGGCACAGTCATCAAAGGCGCCGCCTCGTCGATGGGCGTGACGCAGGCAAACATCGGAAATGTCTTGACGGCTTCCGGCAACTCAGGCTATGTGGGGGCTCCTTTTGTGCAATTTACGGTTGCGTCAGGCGGCGTTGTGGCTGGCGGCACACCGGCTTCTGGCTACGCCTTGATAAGCGGCGGTCAGGTGTCGGGGATCGTCATCACCGACCCGGGCACCTACTCCGCCGGGTCAACCGTGACGATCACTTTGACGGGCGGCGGCGGCACTATAGCACCGATCACCACCAGCGCTCTGAATACATCGAACACCGCCGGCGGCCTTACCAAGATCGGCGCCGGAACCCTCATTCTCTCCGCTGCCAACACCTACACGGGGAACACCACCGTGCAAGCCGGCACGTTGACGCTGTCCGGTTCCGGCAGCATTGCGACTTCAAGCGCGATTATTGTGGGCGATACTTTTGCCAATAGTGCGGCCGCGCTGAATGTGTCTGCCATCACGTTCAACGTGGCGTCGAGCCAGACCCTGAAGGGTTATGGCAGCGTCACGGGAAGCGTCAGTACCCCCATCGCCATCTTGAGCGGCGGTATAGTGCAGGGCGGCAACGGCTCCGGTGCGCTGACCGTAGTGGGCAATCTGACGATCAATCAGAATGCCCAACTTCGCACCGATGTCGACACGGGTACACTGTTGACCGCGGGAAACATGGGCGCCAACTCGAGCTACATCAACTTCAACACGGCAGCGGTTCGGACGCTCGCCCTTAACCCGAACGCCTCCGGAACGTTTTCCATTCTGGTCAACGATAATGGCTTGGGCATCACGAAACTACAGGGCTCCACGACCTATGTCATCACGCTGGCTCAGCTAGGCACCAACGGAATCTTGACCGATCGAACAGGCACGGTAACGGCTTCCGCGGGCGGCACTTTGATCGACCCAACGCACTACATTCTGACATCGAGCAACTTCAGCCCCGGAGTCGACTTCGCGAGCAGCAGGCTGGAGTACTTTGATGCGGGAAGTTCGTACCAATTACGATTGATCTTCACCACCACCCCGGAACCGCATCATCTCCTTTTGGTCTGCTCGGCCGTGCTGGCTGTTGGCTTGCTCATCCGCCGCCGGCTGCGGCCGACGGTCGCGACGGCCTGAGTCGCGATACGTGAAAATGAATTGTCGGATTGACAACTCTCTGGCCAATCCGACTTCGTGTTTGACATTTCCCCTCACGTTTCAGACAATTTCCTTCTAACTGTCGCTCCCCGCCGAGTTCACTCATCCGATATGCCTTCTTTGTTTCTGCACCCGGGTCTGCTGATTGCACTGGCCGCGTTCACGCTGCCGTGGATCATCGAGTGGCTTTTCCGTCGCCGCAAGCGGCAGGTTGAGTTGCCCACGATCCGCTTCCTGCTCAAATTACCGGAACAGAAAAAGGTTCGCCGGCAGGATCAGCTCTTACTCCTGCTGCGGACGCTCGCCATCGTTCTCCTCATCCTCGCGGTGGCCCGGCCGCTCTTGCGGCAGAGCTGGGTCGGCAGCCAGCGGGAACGGCAGGTGATCCTCGTCCTTGATGCCACGGCCAGCATGCAGCAACAGGTTGACGTGACGACCGCGTTCGGCCTGGCCCAGAAGAAAGCGGCCGGCGTCGTGCGTGCTTTGCCCGCGGGAAGCAAAGTCTCGGTTGTCGTGTTGACCGATCGGCCGGAGGTCATTCTTGAAAACGAAGGCGACCTGCTGACGGCCGCGGCAAAGATCGAAGGCCTGCGGCCGACCGTCGGGGCCGCCCCGATCGCCTCAGCGTTACGGACCGTGAAGGACCTCATCACCCGCCGGTCGCTCGATCAGACGGAACTCTACGTTTTCTCGGACTTCCAGACCTACACCTGGCAACGGAGCGGTCAAGCCGGCGACGCCGCCAAGGCGTTCAGTGAACTGGATGGCCATTGCGAAACCTTCCTCATTGATGTTGGCGGCCGGCCTGGTTTCAACTACCTGGCGACCATGCTCCGACCCGAGGAATACCTCCTCTCGGCCGGCAAGGCGGTCAAGTTCCTCGCCGAAGTGCAGACTCGCGGGCAGCCTCCCGCGGACGCGCGGTCGACGGTGACGTTCCTGGTTGATGGCGACAAGAAAGCGGTTCGCGAAATTACACTCAGCGCTCAGCCGACGCCGCTCGAATTCGAGTACCGCTTTCCGAAGGCCGGTGAGTACCTGGTCGAAGTCCAGGTCGACGGCGACGACTATCGGCTCGACAATCGCCGGCAGTACCTGTGTAAAGTGGTCGACGACCATCAGATCTTGATCCTCGACGACACGGCCGAGACACCGAATGTCGAGACGCTTTATCTCGCTCGCTCCCTACGCCCGCCGAGCCATCCGGGCGTCGAGAAACCATCGCACTTCAGCGTGAACACGGTGCGACCCGCCCGGCTGGCTTACGAGAATCTCTCGACCTACACGGCCGTGGTTCTGGCGGGGACGACTTTGCTGAACGAAACGATGGCCAGTCAACTGGAACGCTACGTGGCCGACGGCGGTTCGCTCTGGATCTTCTTGAGCGATGCGGTGAATCTCTACGACTACAACAAGTTCCTGCATAAAGATGGCCAGGGTTTGCTTCCCGCGCAACTTCTGGAAAAGAAGGCGGCGGAGGCGAAGAGTGATCCGGTCGTTCCCGCCTTTGGCGAGTCGTCGCACCCGGCTCTCGGACAGTTCGCTCGACAGGGCGGACATCCCGATTCAGCTTTCGCGCGTTGGGTCACGCTAGACGTCAAATCGCCAGCCAAGGTCGTCATGCCGCTGTCGAACGGCGTGCCCGCACTCGTCGAAAAACCATTTGGCCGGGGTGAGGTGCTCCTCGCCAACTTCACCCCCAACCCAGGGTGGAGTTATCTCCCGATCCTGCCCGAGTTCCCGATGCTCGTTCAGGAACTGCTCCGTTACCTGGTGGGCAACCCCGATGCCGAGGTGAATCTCATCGTCGGCGATCGCTTCGACCAACCCGTGACGATGGCGAATCACCTGCTGATGCGTTTTCCCGATGGCTCGAAGTTCCGCCTGACCCCGCAGAAACAATCGGGCCAATCCGAGGCCTTGCGGGTCGTCTTCGATCAGACCACTCAGCAAGGGGTGTACACGATCGAGGCGATTGAAGAAGTGCTGGCTCGTCGCAAATTCGTCGTCAACATGAATCCCGAAGAGAGCGACCTGGCGCGGCTCAGCCGCGACGAATTCCGCGAATCGGTCGGCATCACCGGGGCCACCTGGGTCGGTCCGGAAACATCCATCGAAGACATGGCGGCCAAGTTGCACACCGTCACCGAACTATTTCCCTGGATCATCGGTATTCTGACGGCCACGCTCGCCCTGGAATCATTCCTGGCCTGGCGTTTCGGCCGCCGCAGGGCAGGGGGGGCCGCGACATGATTACTCTTGCATCCCCCGAGACAATTCTGATCCTCGGCCTGCTGGCCGTGGCTGTGGTCGTCTTCTACACCTTTGTCCTTTATCGTGAAACAAGACGGGAATACCGGCTCACCAGCGGGCAGACGGCCATCCTCTGGTCGCTACGCATTGGGGCTGCTCTGCTCGCGCTCGTGGCGCTCGCGCGACCGGCCTATCAACACACCCGCACCGAGGAACGCCTGCCGGTGGTCGCCCTGCTTGTGGATGAATCGCTGAGCATGAAGTTCCCGGACAGCCGTGACAACCCGCTCGTCCAACAGCAATCCGTCGATCAGCGATCCCGCTACGACACCGCCCAGGTCGTCGCGCAAAAGCTGCAAGAAAAGTGGACACGCACCCATCGCGTCCGGCTCTATTCGTTCTCCGATGCCTCGACCTTGATGCAGGAACTCCCGCACCGCAAGAACGACGAGACCGCGCCGTTGACGCGTGATGAACTCTTCAAGGCCCACCCGATCCCTACCGGCGACCACTCGAATATCGGCGACGCGATCAGCGATGCCTTCCGCGATCTGGCGGGCGAAAAAATTTCGGGCGTAATCGTCCTGACCGATGGCCGGCAGACCGGGGGACTCGAAACGGCCGGGGTTATCGAACAGTCAAAGGCGGCCCGCGTCCCCGTTCACACGGTCACGCTCGGCAGCCCGTTCCCGCTCCGCGACCTGCGCATTGACGAAGTCGCCGTCGGCGCGGAAGCCAGCCTGGGCGACGTTTTAACGTTCCCCGTCAAGATCACCAATCAGATCAGTGCTCCGCTTTCGGTGGAACTGACGCTCGAAGAACGCGATGGCGACAATCCGCAGGAAGCTTTTGAGATTGCGGCGCGACGCACGCTTACGCTTCAGCGCGGCCAGCAGAACGTCACGATCGCCGCCATCCCGAGAACGGAAGGGCTCCGCCACTATCGCCTCTCGCTTCCCCCACAACCGGACGAAGTCGACGTCAAGAACAACGTCTACGAGGTTTCCGTCAAGGTCGTGAAGCGAACGCTCAAGGTTCTCCTGATCGCGGGGCAGCCGTCGCGCGAGTACTACTACCTCGTTCCAGCTTTGTTGCGTGATCCGATCATCGATCTCTCGACTTACCTGCAATCGGCCGATGTCGACTACGTGCAGCAGGGAAACAGCATTATCGAACGGCTGCCCGCGACGCTCAAGGACTGGACCGCGTTCGACGTCTGCATCCTCTTCGACGTCGACCCCAATGGCATCACGACACAACAGATCGCAGGACTCGAAAACATGGTCCGCACCGGCGGCGGGCTGATGGTCCTCGCCGGGCGAAACCATGGCCTCGCGAAACTCGTGCAAGTTCATGCCGCTCGCGTCCGCGGCATGTTGCCGGTCGAAGTCGACAAGAACAAGCCGCTCGATCATGACCAGGTCTTTGACAAATCGTTCCGGGCGACACGCACCTCGCACGGCAAGAATCACCCGGTCTTTCTTTCCTCGACCGATTCGTCGACCAACGAGCGGATCTGGGAGAGCTTTGAGAAGCTCAACTTCTGGTGGTATCATCCTCTTCAGAGCCTGAAGCCGAAGGCGGTGAGCCTGCTCGAACGGGCGACTTCGGGGCCGGGCGAGGACAAGAGCCTGATGGCCATCCACCGCTACGAGGACGGCGCGGTTTTTCTCTCCGCGCTCGATAGCCTCTGGCAATGGCGGCACCCGGCGGAGAGTTTTGACTACGACCGATTGTGGACGCGGATCATTCGTTACCTCGGCGAGGCTCGCCTGCTCGGCACGCAGCAGCAGGTCGCCCTCTCGACCGATAAACGGAGCTACAATCCCGGGGAGAACGTCCAGATTCAGATGCGCGTGCTCGACCCCGCCTTGCTCTCGCAGCTTTCCGGTCAGTCCCTGTTCGCGGCCGTGTCGAGCGAGGCCAAGGACCCCTACATGGTCCCGTTGAAACTCGACCCGCAGGGCGAGCCGATCTTGCGAGGCGACTACCGCGCCCGCCGTGTCGGCACGATGCTCATTCATGCCCGGCAGACGGCGCCTGATGCGCCATCGGACGCCAAGCCGCTGTATGACGTCAAGCATGGCTTCCAGGTGCGCATGCAATCGCTCGAAGAGGCCGACACCAGCGCTGACCTGAAGAGCATGGAGACGCTGGCCAGATCGACCGACGGTCTTTGGTTGAACGAACAAAACATGAACGATCTCGACGCCCTCATTCGTGCCTTGCCGACCGAGACGCAAAAACGCACCGATACGATCGTCGAGGAACTCTGGGACGCCTGGCCGTTGATCATCATCTTCCTGATGCTGGTTAGTGCCGAACTCGCCCTTCGCAAATGGTGGGGGATGCTATGAACCACTACCGCACACGCTTCGTGTTCGCGCTCTTGCTCCTCGCCAGCATGGCTCTCCTGCCGATCGCTTCGTTCAGTCAGGAGAAGAAAAAGAAAGAGCCGTCGAAGGCGATGGTCGATCCGGCGGCGAAGAAGAAGGATGACGCCGATGATCCGCAGAAGCTATTGGCCGAGCGTGACCGCCTGAAAGGGCCAGTGTCTCCGGGGCTCGATCCGGCGTTTCTGGTCTTGCCTCGGCCTGCTGAGCGGAGCACGCTTCCCCAGGAACTGTTGACCGAAGACGTCAAGGCGATGTCCGCCAAGGCGCTCGATTTTCTCGCCAAGGCTCAAGAGTCCGATGGCGGCTGGTCGGACACCCAGTTCCAATCGAACACCGGCGTCACCGCACTCTGTTGCCTGGCCTTCATGGCCGAGGGCAGCCGACCGCGGATGGGCAAATACGGCCGGCAACTCGATCGTGGACTTGAGTTCCTTTTGAAGAGTGCCCAGACCAGCGGCGTCATTATTGGCAAGGCGAGCAACCCCTACGGCCCTGGTTACGAACATGCCCTGGCGACGCTGGCCCTGTTGCTGGCCTATGGCGACATGCCCTGGCGGCCGGAGACCAAAGACGTGCTCTCGCGCTCGGTGCAACTGATCTTGCGCAGCCAGCATCTCGACGGCGGCTGGCGCTATCAGATGAGCCGTGAGGGGCTGAGCGATATGTCGGTGACCGCGAACGTCCTCTGGGTTCTACGCACGGCCAAGAAAGCCGGCTTCACGGTCCCGAAGGAAGCGATCGAAAAAGGGGTGAAGTTCGTCGAACAATGCGCGATGCCTGATGGTCATTTCCGTTACCGCACATTCGGTCTCCAGGCGGCTCCCAGTCTCGGCGGCACCGGCGTCATCGCCCTGGCCAACAACGGCGACCTGAATCATAAACTCATCGCCCCGGCACGCGACAAGATCGCCTACGAGTACCAGCGCTACACCATCGAAGACCTGAAAGAACAACGCTACGCCATCTTCGGCATCTTTTATGCCAGCCTGGCGATGTATTCGTGCGGCGACACGTATTGGGCGCCCTGGTTCAAGAAGTCGTTCCAGGTGCTGACTGCCATGCAACGCAAAGACGGCGAGTTCCCCGACCAGTTCGGCAACGTAACCTACACCACTGCAATGGCGGCGATGGTCCTTCAGGCGCCGCTTGGGTATCTGCCGCTGTATGAACGATAGCAAAAGTTCCGAGTTCCGAGTTCCGAGTTCCGAGTTCCGAGTAAAGATCTTTCTTCGTTGGAGTCCCGCCTTTAGGCGGTTCTTCGCTTGCTTCGTGAGAAATGTCATGACCCGACAACTTCTAATAACGATTGCCTCACTGCTTATCTCGGCGTCCCCGGTTTTTGCCTCCGATGCCGATGAATTCAAGATCAAGCGCCAGGAAATCTTCGAATTCACCGAGAAGCCAAGCGTGACGCGTGACGGCGATCGCGTGGCCATCGCGTTCGCGGTGAAGAGCTACTGCGACGTCACCATCGTCATCGAGGACGCCCAGGGCAAGATCGTTCGGCATCTCGTCAGCGGGGTGCTGGGCGATAAGGCGCCGCCGCCGCTGCGCGTCAAGACGCTTCAACAAAAAGTGATCTGGGATGGCAAGGACGACAAGGGCGCCTATGTCGACAACAAAGATTCTTGCCACGTTCGCGTGTCGCTCGGGCTGAAGGCCAGTTACGACAAGGACCTCTTCAGCGAGCCTAAGAAGCGGATGCATCAGGAAGCCAGCGGCATGGCGGCGACGCTCGAAGGGGTTTACGTCTACGATGGCCGGGTGCTCGATCATCTTCGTCTGTTCGATCACGAGGGCAACTACCGCAAGACAATCTACCCGTTTCCGGCCGACCAAGTCCGCAACGTCAAGGGCTTGCACTGGTTCAAGATGCCGCAAGATGGGCTCGAACTTCCTTTGAGAGAAGGCTTCCACCAGGCCACGCTCCTTTCGAGCGGCATCAACGGCGGGTTCGATCCCAAGCTGGGGCTCGGCGCCGATCAACACAACAACTATCACGGCTCGGTCTGGGGCAATGCCGCGTCGACGCTGGCCGTGAATGGCAAGCGGATCGCGCTCGCCCGACTGAGTCTCAATCGCCTGGCGACCGATGGCTCGAGCGGCGGGCTCGATCTCAACGGACCCACTACTTCGGTCGGCATCCCCGCGGGATTGCGGAAGAACGCGATCGCCCACATCGCGCCTTATCGCTCCGCGTTCAGCCCGGACGGCAAGACGCTCTATCTCACCGGGTACGTCTCGCCGCTCAACCAGGCGGCGACCAAGGATATCGTTCTCATCATGGGTTACGACTGGGTCCCGGTCGTCGCCAAGATCGATTTCGCCGAGGGCAAGACGCTCGAGACTTTCGCTGGCAGCATGAAGCCGGCCGAGGCGGGCTCGGGCGAGAAACAATTCAAGACGCCGTCGTCGGTGGCCGTCGATGCCGCGGGCCGGGTGTATGTCAGCGATTTCAGCAACGATCGCGTGCAGGTTTATAGCCCCGCGGGCGAGTTGCTGAAATCGATCGCATCGTCATCACCCGCCCAGGTCTCGATTCACCAGAAGACCCAGGAAATCTACATCTTCTCGTGGACGATCCCGACCAACACGCCGGTGAAGAAGTACGCGGACGGCTTACCGCCCAAGCTGACCATCTTGAAGTCGTTCGCCGATCCCAAGGTGGTTCAGACCATGGCCGTGCCGGTCTCGCCAAATATGGATCGTTCCAGCGGCATGCCGTTGCGGGCGGAGGTGGACGGCTTTGCCGAGCCGACGACGATCTGGTTCTGTGCCGAGTGGGGCCGGCTCGACATTCTGTCGCGGGATCGCATCAAGCATGGCAACATCAGCATCTACACGCTCGAGAACGGCCAGTTGAAGCAGAAACGGGATTTCAACGAAGACGCGGTCAAGAGCGTCGTTCGAACGGAAGCGGCCGAGTACTCACGTCAGCGGCTGAATGTCGATCCCGTGACGGGGCTGCTCTACCTCAACGAAGGCCAGGCGGCTTCCGGCAAGTCGTCCAAAGACGTCATCCGCATCGACCCGGAGACGGGCAAGTGCGAACAGGTGACCTTGCCGTTCGATGCCGAGGATATGTGCTTCGATGCCGAGGGCAACATTTACTTGCGGACGTTCTACCAGGTGGCCCGCTACAACCCGCGAACGTGGCAAGAAGTCCCCTTCGACTATGGCGAGGAAGTGAACGACATCCGCACCAGTTCCAGCCGAGAGGCGAAGCCCGCCAAGGCACAGTCGGCGTTGCGTCTTCCGGTCAAGCACGCCGGCCTTCATCATCACGGTGGCATGTCGGTCTCGATCCGCGGCAACCTCATCGTAGCGGTCAACAACACGGCCAACGCTACCACCGACCGTAAAGACATTTATGATGCGCCCGTGGAGCCGACGGGCAAACCCTACACGCCCCCCGCTTTTCCCGGCCGCGTGGCCTGGGGAGAAGTCCACGTCTGGGACAAGCAAGGCCAGATGCTCTACGAAGATGCCATACCGGGTCTCTTGAAACTCGACGGCATGGGCATGGATTGCGATGGAAATCTTTATGTCATGTCGACGCTCACGCGTGTCCTTGATGGTGAACGCTACTTCAACTTCATGACCGGATCCGTGATCAAGGTGCGAGCGAAGAAGGTGAAGGTCCTCGGCGTCATCGATCGCGCGATCGTGCCGTTGACGAAGGACTCGCAGCCGGACCGCAAACCGGAAGTTCAGAATAACCAACTCGGCTCGGGCTGGGTTGAAGGGGCCGAGTGGTTTTACGGCGGCGTAGGCTTCAGTGGCAAGAACGGCGGACCGGGCGGCGGCTGCGATTGCTACAACGCCCGCTTCGCCTTCGATTATCTCTCACGCTCGTTCGCACCGGAGATCGACCATTGCAGCGTGGCCGTGCTTGATTCCGCGGGCAATCTCATTCTTCGCATCGGCCAATATGGCAATCTCGACAGCGCCGGCCCCAAGAGCGCGGTCCCGCTCAAGGGCGACGGCGTCGGCCTGTTTTACGCCCCCTACGTGGCCACGCAGACCGACAAGAAACTCTACATCGCCGACCCCGGCAACGGCCGGGTGGTCAGCGTCAACCTGAGTTATCATGCGAGCGAAAAAGTGGCGTTGAAGTAGCCTGTAAGGAGCCCGAAGCGCAAGCAAGGGACCCAGTGACCCGAAGCGTATGCGAGGGAGCCAGATCATGAAACGGATGAGTTCCATATTCACGCTCGTCATGACCTCTTCGCTTCTCGCCGCCGACCGCGATGAATTCGCGATCAAGCGGCAGGAGGTGTACGAGTTCACGGAGAAGCCGACGATCACCTCGCAGGGTGATCGCGTCGACATTCGTTTCACCACGAAGGCCTTTTGCGATGTCACGGTGGCGATTGAAGAAAAGAGCGGCCAGATCGTGCGCCATCTCGCATCGGGCGTCCTGGGCGATACGGCGCCGGCGCCCTTCCAGAAGAAGTCGCTGAAGCAGGAACTCGTCTGGGACGGTAAAAACGATCAGGGCAAGTATCTCGACAATCGCGTTGACTACACCGTCCGCGTCTCGCTCGGCCTGAAGCCTATGTTCGAGAAGACGCTCTACTGGTCGCCCCATAAGCGGATCGCGGAATCGGTGCCGTTGATTCAGGCCTCCGAAGAAGGCGTCTACGTGTTCGAAGGCAAGGGCGTCGACACCTTGAAGCGCTACAATCATGTGGGTGAATACGACCGCACCATCTATCCGTTTCCCGCCGACAAGCTCGACAAAGTCGACGGCCTGAACTGGCTGACGTTCCCGCAAGACGGCAAAAAGTTACCGTTCAAAAATAGTGTCTACCAGCAGACGCTCCTGACCTCCGGCGACAACGCCAGCTTCACCGATACCCGTGGCATGGAAGGCAACGGCGCCTCGGCCATGGCCGTCCGCGACGGCCGGATCGCGCTCGCCAAGGCGAGGCTGAATCGCCTCGCCATTGATGGTTCCAGCGGCGGCAAGAAGATTAACGGCCCCAAGACCGTCGTCGCCTTCGACAAGATTCAATGGCAGTACAAGACGCAGGCGGCCGACATCTACCCCACGAATTGCGCCATCAGCCCGGACGGCAAGTATCTCTACCTCACCGGTTACGCCTGGCGATTCCCGATCAACTTCGACGCGACCAACTGTGTCCTGCGCATGGAACTCGACGGCGATGCCGAACCGGTCGTCTTCAAGGGAAGCATGGACCCCAAGTCCTTCGGCAACGGCGACGATCAACTGACCGTGCCGACCTCCGTTGACTTCGACAGTCAGGGCCGGGTTTACATTTCCGACTACATGAATGACCGCATCCAGGTCTTCACGCCCGAGGGCAAACTGCTCAAGTCGATCGCGACCGAGAAGCCGGCCCTCGTCCGCATCCATCGCAAGACCGGCGAGATCTATGCCTTCACCTGGCTCTTGTGCAATCGTCATCTTCATCAACGCGGCGGCAAGGACATCTCGACCGGCTTCGAGTCCAAGCTCCGCGTTTATGGAACGTTCGACGATCCCAAGTTGAAAACGACTTACAGATTGCCGCTGCCGGAATTCAAGGGGCGTTACGGAACTTACACGGGCATCGATCACGCGGCCGTTTACAGCGGCGAACTGGACTCGTGGACCGAGCCGCCGACGATCTGGCTCGGTCGCGATTGCAATCAGGATCTCGAACGCGGCGTCCACCCCGGTGACGGCGGCCGCGTCACCCCGTGGGAAAAATGCGGCCTCCTCGTGCTGCAACCCAAGGACGGCCAACTCCAGGTCGTTCGCGACTTCGGTCAAGAGACTCAGCGTGAAGTGGCGCGGGCCCGACCGCCTTCCAATGCCATCCAGCAATTGCTGGTTCACCCGCACACCGGCAAGCTCTACGTCGGCGAGGCCGACAGCAGCGCCACGACCAAGGCCTTCCGGCACCTGCTCGAAATCGACCCCGAGACGGGCGTCATGAAGATGATGGATCCGCCCTTCAACGCGCTCGAGGCGGCGTTCGATCTTGACGGCCACATTTATCTGCGATCAACGAACGTCGTCATGCGTTACACCTTCCCCGACTTCCGCGAGGCGCCCTACGATTATGGCGAGGAACTGCCTCAAGTCGGCTGCGGCATCTTCGGCCGTTTCACCAAGGCGATCGGCGGGCTCGTGATCCCGTCCGCATCGCCCGTCTGCTATCACCAGGGCGGCATCGCCATTTCTCCGAAGGGGTACCTGATCGCGTCGTGCGCTTATCGCTTCACGGGCGAAGATCGCAGCAAGGAAAAGAAGTCGCGCCCGGAAGTCAGCGGCGGCGGCGAAGCACTTTATGGGAAGGCCTATACGCCGAAGCTTTTCCCCGGCCGGATGTTCTCCTCGACCGGGGCGTGTATCCACGTCTTCGACAAACATGGTCGTTTGATCTACGAAGATGCCGTGCCCGGTTGCCCGCAGATCGACGGCATCGGCATGGATCGCGACGACCAGATTTACATGATGGCGACGCCGACCCGCATGGTTGATGGCACGAAATACTTCGACATCATGAGTGAGACGTTGGTTAAGGTGGCGCCGAAGACGAGCAAGTTCATTGCCTCGAACCAGAGGGCGCCGGTGCCACTGCCAGATGCGCTAAAACCTGAACGCAAACCGATGTTGCACAATGGCGCGTTGGCTTCCAGTTGGGTTGACGGATGTGAATGGCTTTATGGCGGGGTCGGTTTCGCCGGGTTCAACGCCAGCCAGGCCGGTGGCGGTTGCGCCTGCTGGTTCTCGCGTTTCACGCTCGACTGGTTCGCCCGCTCGATCGCCCCGGAGCCCGCCCACTTCAGCGTGGCCATCCTCGATTCGGCCGGCAACCTCATCACCCGCGTCGGCCGTTATGGCAACGTTGACAGCGACGGCCCCAAGAGCCGTGTCCCCCTCGGTGGCGACGAAGTCGGTCTCATGCACGCCTGCTATGTCGGATCGCACACTGACCACCGTCTCTTCATCAGCGACGTCGGCAATGGTCGAATTGTCAGCGTGAAACTTGATTATCATGCGACGGAGCGCGTGGGGTTGAAGTAACTACAAATGGATCCTGAGCCTTCTCAAGAATGAACGCACTCAATCATCTCTGTAACTCCTTCCGCCGACGGCTTCGGCTCGGCTTGCTCACGGCCGGGCTGGGGCGTGTGTTGGTGATTGGCGTTCTCTTATTCATCGGTTTCGCGGCTCTCGACTGGTGGCTGCACTTGCCGCCGGTCGGGCGGTTCGCATCGCTGGCCGTTTATGCGTTGGTTCTGGCCGCGACGGTTTGGTTGACGATCATTCGCCCCCTGCGAGAGAAGTGGAGCGACCGCGATGTTCTGGCCCGGCTCGACGCGATCGTGCCGCCCGAGGAAGCGGGTTTGCTTGATCTTTACGAACTCGTGCATTCGCCGGAACAGATTCAGGAGATGCAGTCCGGCCGTGGTAAGGAACTGGCGGAGTCGGCCATTACCCAGTTGAGCGAGCGGGCGCAAGCCGCGTCAACGGGCGCCGCTATCCATGGGAAACCGGCCCGTACTTGGTTGTTGCGTGGTCTGGTCGTCGCGGCCGTACTCGCCGGCGTCGGGATCGCTCGGCCGAACTATCTCAAGATTGGCGCGGAACGTTTCTTCAACCCACTGGCGAAGACGCGCTGGCCGCACCGCACGACGATCGCGCTCGAGCCGCCCGAGAACGGGTGGGCCGTGCCTGCGCTCAAACCGTTCACATTCTCGGCCGACGTGACCGGAGAAATTCCGTCGCGTTTGCTCCTCGCTTACCGCATTCGTGGGGCCAAAGAGTGGACCAAAGAGAAACTTCCGGTGTCAGCCGGGACGCCGATCAAGTACACCTTCCCCGAACTGCGTGAGCCGGTCGAATTCACTCTGGAAGGGGGCGACTTCGTCACCGACCTGCAAGAGATTAGCGTCATCCCGCAGCCGTACGTGAAGTCGATCACCGCTCATTACCAGTATCCCTCGTATGCTGGGCTCGCCGATCGCTCGATCCCGAACGGGCAACTTGCGGGACTGGAAGGCACGAAGGTTCGCCTGGTCTTCGATTGCTCGATGGACCTCGAGCGGGCGGTGTTTATCTTTACGCCCGAAGATGCCCAGGCCAGCGAACAGAAGAACGAACTCGATCGACTTACGGCCAGTTCCTTCCAGAAGGACTTCATGCTCGAGCGCAGCGGGCGTTACCGCATCGAGCTTTACGAGGCGCACGGCATTCGTGAAGCTCGCAACGAAGTGTATGACGTCCGCGTCACGCCCGACGATCCGCCCGAGTTCGAATGGCTCGCCCCGGGGAAGGATCTGGCTGAAACTAGACAGGCGTCGCTCGACGTCGGCTTCCGTGCCCGCGACAAGCTCGGTCTCGCCAGTATCGAATTCCTCTACCAGATTGACGAGCAAGCGCCTCAGCCGTTGACCGATCGCATCACGGGACCGATTCCGCAGACTGGACCGGAATCGCTCGTTCGCTTCCACTGGGATCTGCGAAAGTTGGAACTGCCGGAAGCGGGCAACATCCGTTACTTTGTCCGCGTACAGGACAACAACCCGACCGGGCGCGGGAAGATCGTCTCCGCTCCGGGACAGATTCGCTTGATCCGCCCGAGCGACTTCCACTCGGAAACGGTCGAGAAGGCCAAACAACTGGAGGAAGAAGCCCGCATCGCCTGGCGCAATCAACTTTTGGCCTGGAAACGCGGCGGCCAGTGGCTGGCGAAGGGAACGGGCGAAGAGGCTGACCCTACCTGGGCCGAGATGACCGACGCCCAGCAGAAAGCATTCGCGGCCGCCCGCCAGATACAGTTTCACTTCCAGGCCCTGACGGAGAAGTACGAGCGCAACCACATGGGGCCTGACTTCATGGCCGGCCGGCTGGCCGTCATCGCACAGTTGCTGACGCGCCTGCTCGATCAAGAACACGGGCCGCTGGGGCAAGACCTGGCCGGTGCTCGGCCGCGAAGTGCCGCCGACGCCGCGCCCGAACGGCTTAAGATGTTGCGGGCGACGGCACTTGAGAAGGGGAAAGATCACCAGAAGCTGGCGACGCTCATTCTCGAACAACTACTTCGCCGTTTGTACGACTGGCGTGACTTGCAGACCTGCATCGTCAAAACGAAACAGCTTTACGAGGAACAGGAAGACGTTCTCTCGCGCACGCAGACGCTTGCCCCCAAGACGATCGGCAAGGAAATCGAGGACCTGAAGGATGCCGACCAGAAAGAGGTCGTCACCCTCGGCAAGCAACAACGCGGCATCTTCGATAACGAGACCGGGCTCGAAAACCTGATGACGTACCTGATGTACAAGGCCGAGCGTCAGGGGCGTAAGACGATCCTCGATCCGCTCCAGAGTGCCTTCGGCAACTTGCGTAACAACCGCGTCAACTTCCATCTCAAGCGCTCGGCGGAACTGATCGAGAACAACCAACCCGCTCAGATCATCGACAATCAAAAGTCGGCGCTGCGGGCGTTGCAGGTCGCCCAGGCTGGTCTCTTGCTCGCGGGACAGAAGATCGATCCAGAATCGCCGATCACATTGGCGCAGACACCCGTCGAGGAAGGCCAGTTCGATCCGGACCTGATCAGTCCCGAGGCCGTCGCCAAGAAAGAACCGGACAAAAACGACGAACCGAAGATGACCGATCCATTGGAAACGATGTCGGAGATTCCAGTGCTGCCGGAAGGAGCCGACCCGCTCTCGGCCGCAATTCGGCTGGCGCTCGAGCTTCAAGACAACGTGCTCGCGCGGGTGAAATATCTCGATCAGAATCGCGGGGCAGGGGAGATGCCGCGCTTCATCAAGTTGAAGCAGGCCCGCTTGCTCGAACGCCAGACCGCCGCCTTGAAGGGGATTGACCAGGCGCTTCAAGAAGCGGAGAAGAAGAACGATTCACCCGTCCGCGGCGTACTGGTTCAAGTGAAAGACGAAATGGGCCAGGCCGAGAAGCTTCTCACCGCGGGCGATTCGAGTCCCGGCGGGCAGCAACTTCAGGCCGACATGATGGAACGCCTCAAAGGTCAGATCCAGCACCTCGCCCTTCAGCGCGTCGTCGAGGACCTGACGGCCGAGAATAAACGGCAAAACGGCGTCGATGGCTTCGGCCGTAAGTATCTCCTGCGCGACAAAGATCTGGACCAAGTCGTGGCGTTGCTTCTGGAACTCGATCGCCTGCGGCTGAGCGAAGCGGACGTGATCCGCAAGCTTGATCGTTTTCAGAAACATCCGGCCAAAGCGGAACCGCTGACGGCAATCGAGAAGGCCAATCGCGAACGGACGACGGCCTTGCAAAGCGAAGTGGGCAAACGACTGGCCATGCCGCTGCCGGAGTTTTCGAAGGTAGTCGCCGCCCGCCTGCACGAGACGCCGATTCCCGCCTGCTTGATGTTGCCGCTCGCGGGTTTGGCGGATCCGATCAAGTCCGGCCGGGCCGACGTGGCAACGCTGGCGACTCTCCGCGCCGCGACGCAGACGCTTGCCTCCGGCGTGCAGGCTTTGCGCGATCTACTCGACGAGCGTGTCCGGGAAGAGCCGAAGGTCGCGATGAAAGAGACGCCGAAGCTGACGCCGGAATTGCTCGAGAAATTGCAAAGCCGTGAGTCGCTGCTGCTGATGCTCAAGGATGAAAGCAGCCTGACTCCCGAGGTCCGCGAACGCATGATCCGCGCCCTGGAGAAAGAGTTCCCGCCCAAGTATCGCGAGTTGTTGCAGGCGTATTACGGGTCGTTCGTAACTCCGAAAAAGTAAACGATGATGACGCACTTCATCCGATCAACGTGGCTGTTCCTGCTTCTCGCGCCGTCCCTCAGCGCCGAGGAAGTCTGGCTGCACGATAACACGCGCCTTTATGGGCAGGTGGGTTCCGTCTCGCTCGACGGGCGAATCGGCGTGGTGATGCCGGACGGACAAGAAAAGTCCGTCGCCCTGGAAGAAATCGTGGCGATTCGCTTCCTGGGTCGCGAGCCGCTCTTGATTCAGAACGGCACACAGGAGATGCGTTTTCTCGATGGTGGCCGATTGCGCGGGCAGATCATCGCCAACCAGGGTGACCGCCTGCGCTTACAGACGGCCCTGGCCGGCGAGCTTGATGTCGATCTCGGCCAGCTTCGCGGCTTCGTCTCGTTGCCTCTCGTCGGTTTCTCCGGCCGCAAGGCGGAAGAACTGGTCGAAGGGGAGACCGGCCGCAATCCGGCTTCGCTCGATCAGGTGCTCGATCGCCGGGGTTCGGTCTATCCCGGGGCGCTCCGCAAACTCACGCGGACTGAGTTGTTTCTTGATCACGAAGACCTGTTGCAGGTGGTGCCGATCAAGGTGCCCTATATCGCGGGGGTGCGTCTCGCCGACGCCAGCCGATCATCGCGGCCGCGCATCGCGGGGACGGTGCAGGTGCGCCTGACCGGGCGGGACGAGAGTGCGATCCAGGGTTCGCTGGTCAAGATTCATCTGGGCAAATGGCACCTAAAACCAAGCTGGGATGAGCAAGCCCTGCTCATCATCGACGTCAGCGAAATCGCCCGCGTGCAGGTGATCGGCGGGCGCGTTCAGTATTTGTCGCAGTTGGAACCGGTGAAGGTGACGGAGAAGACGATCCTCGCCCCGCCGCAACCGTTTCGGATGGACGCGAGTTGCCAGGGCGACGTCCTCAAGATCGGTCCGAAGCGATACCCCTGGGGCATCGGCGTGCATGCCGATTCGGAACTGACGTTCGCCATCGAAGGCCGCTTTCGCGAGTTCCGCGCTGATGTGGGACTCGCCGCCAGCGAGAACGGCCGTGGCAGCGTGTTCTTCGTTCTGCTCGGTGACGACAAGGAAATCTATCGCAGCAAGCAAGTGACGGCGAGCGACCGCGATCCGATCGAGGTCGTCGTCCCGGTGAAGGATGTCAAAAGGTTGACGCTCAAGGTGTTGCATGGCGATCAACTGGACCTGGGCGATGCCGCGAACTGGTGCGCGGCCCGCGTGGTGCGATAAGAGTTAGCCACGGATGAAACACGGATCAAACACAGATAAGAGTTGGTTGATGGAAATCATGATTTCATCGGTGTTTCATCTGTGTTCCATCCGTGGATAAAAATGCTTTTCATTGCGGTGGAGGTATGGTGATGTTGAAAAGAATCCTGCTCGTGGTGGCCTGTGCGTCGCTCTCCGGTTGCATCGAGATCGAGACGCGGATCAAGCTGAACGTCGACGGCAGCGCCACCGTTACCGAGCGGGTTCGTTTCTCGCAACAGTTGCTCGATCTTTCCGTGAAGGAAGAGGGCGAACTGAATCTGGTGGCGCTTCTGTCCAAGAAAGCGGTCGAGGAGCGTATGGCGCGGATGGGCAAGAACGTCAAGCTCGTCGAGCATTCGGTTCGCGACGTCGAGAAGGGGGCCAAGGAATCGCTGGCGGTCTTCCAGGTGGATGACATCAACAACTTCCAATATGTGTCGCCCTTCGTGGCCTACACCGATTTTCCCGAGAACAGCACGGTAAAGATCGAGTGCTTCCCCCTCTTGAAAAGCCGCAACTACGCGGGGCAGGCGGGCGAGATGTGCGTCGCTTTCCGGACCTTGAAACCGCCGAAGAGTGAGGCACGCGTGAAGGAAGCGCCGCCCGAAAAGGGACCGGCCCCACGCGACGTGCAAGTCCTCCGCCAACTTCAGCCGGTGTTTGCCGACCTGCTCAAAGGGTTTCACATTCGGCTGACGTTCGAATCGTATTCGCCGATCATGGCCACCGGGTTCGGCTGGCGCGATCGCCGCGCCAACACGCCGATCGTCGATCTCATTAATCTCTCGGATCGCGATCTTGATCAGAACGGCATTTCGATTCTGGAGAATGAAGAGATCATCCTGGATGTGCTGCGCGGCCGGTTTGGCTCCAACAACATCGCCGAGGTGGTGAAGCAATTCCAAGACAACAACACCGTGCCGCTTGTGTTCATTTGGGGCTCGCAACACACTCCCTGGCGGCAGAGCGACGAGATGACCTTCAAGCCGTCGCGCGAACTGTACGACAAACACTTCGCCAGCAAGATGCTCGATTTCGATCGCTGGCAATCGACGGGCAAAAACATCCGCCCGGCCAAGTTCGAGGAAGTGGGCTGGACCCCCAAGACCCCCGCCAAAGAGAAGGAAAAGGAAAAAGAGAAGGACAAAGTGAAAGACAAAGAGAAGGAGCCGAAGAAATGACGCCCCTTCCGACCGTCACCGCGAGTGAGTTTCGCGATACCTTCCTGAAAGTGCGCACCGAGATCGGCCGCGTCGTCGTGGGGCAGGAGCGTGCCATCGAGCACCTGCTGGCAGCGCTCTTCGCCGGCGGGCATGTGCTGCTCACGGGCGTTCCCGGCCTCGGCCGTACGCTGCTTGTCAAGACGCTCGCCCAGGCGCTCGGGCTCGATTATCGCCGCATGCAGTTCACCCCCGACCTGCTGCCGACCGACATTCTTGGCACCGAAGTGTTGCAGCACGACCCGGCCAGCGGCTCACGCAACTTCCGTTTCTTCAAGGGACCGATTTTCGCGAACCTCGTGTTGGTCGACGAGATCAACCGTGCCCCGACGCGCACACAGTCGGCCCTACTCGAAGTCATGCAAGAACGGCAGGTTACCTCGAGCGGCCAAACCTTCTTTCTACCCAAGCCGTTCACGCTCATCGCCACCGAGAATTCGCTCGACACCGAAGGCGTTTGGCGGCTCGGCGAAGCCCAGGTTGATCGCTTCCTGATGGCGATCGAGCAGACGTATCCCGGCGAAAACGACGAACGCCGGATGATCCACCAGACCACCGGCCACACTCCTCCCGAGATTGTCGCAGTCACGACCCCCGAAATGGTGCAGGCGATGCAGGCTCTGGCCCGCGACGTACCGGTGCCGCCTTCGGTCCGCGACTTCGCCCTGGCGCTCGTCCGCGGCAGCCGGCCCGATGAGCCCGAAGCCCCCGCCGGCCTGCGCGAGCGCGTCCGCCTCGGCGCCTCGCCGCGTGCCTCGCAGGCACTGTTGCTCGGCGGCAAAGTGCTCGCCCTCTCCCGTGGGCGCACGCATGTCTCGAAGCAAGACGTCGTCGACATCGCCCGCCCGGTGCTCGCCCATCGCCTACTGCTCGACGTCCGTGCCCAGAGCGAAGGACTCACGCCCGCGATGTTGCTCGATGAATTGCTCGAACACGCTCACAAACACTCCCTTCGCCCTCGTTCTTACTGGACCCGCGATCTATTACCCACCCGGTGAATACACCCATGAGTTCTTTTCAAGTGCCTGCCGCCCTGCCGTGGACCGACGCCGACCTCGCGAAGATCGGCAAGCTGAAAGAGGCCCACGACCGCATCAACGCCCAGGTCCGTAAGGCCGTTGTCGGGCAGGATGAAGTCGTCCGCCTGACCATGATCGGCCTGTTCGGCCTCGGCCACTGCCTGCTGATGGGCGTCCCCGGTCTTGGGAAGACGCTGCTCGTCCGCACGCTGGCCAGCAGCCTCTCGCTCCAGTTTCGTCGTGTCCAGTTCACGCCGGACTTGATGCCGTCGGACATCACCGGCACCGAGGTGATTCAGGAAGACAAGGCCACGGGCGAACGCAAGTTCCGCTTCCTGGAAGGGCCGATCTTCACGAACATCCTGCTGGCTGACGAAATCAACCGCACCCCGCCGAAGACGCAGGCGGCACTCCTGGAAGCCATGCAAGAACGGCAGGTGACCATCGGCGGCGTCCGCCGCGACCTCAACGCCCCGTTCTTCGTCTTGGCCACGCAGAACCCGATCGAACAGGAAGGAACCTACCCGTTGCCCGAAGCGCAGATGGACCGCTTTATGTTCCTCATCCAGGTCGGCTACCCCACCGAGGACGAAGAACGGCAGATCCTGGCGATGACCACGGCCGGCTACACCGCCGATGTGCAACCCGTGATGTCGCAAGGGGAGATTCTCGACCTCCAGCAACTCGTCCGCAAGGTGCTTATTCCCGAAGACGTGGTCACGTTCATTCTTCGACTGGTGCGTTCAACCCGCAGTTCGGAAGTGGGCGCGTCGGAATTCGTCAAGCGCTACGTCGGCTGGGGCGCCAGCCCGCGAGCCTGCCAGAACCTGGTCATCGGCGCCAAGGCGACCGCCATCATGGAAGGCCGCAATCAGGTGAAGATCGAGGACGTCATGCGAGTCGCCCACGCCGTGCTGGGGCATCGCATCCTGCCGAATTTTGCGGCGGAAGCGGAGCGTATTACTTCCAAGATCATTGTCGATCGTTTGTTGAAGGACGTGGCGTAGGGGGACAAGGAGACAAGGAGACAAGGAGACAAGGAGATTAAGAATGGGCGAAACTCCGAAGCGTGGTGGGAAGATCACCCGGCACACGGAACTAACTGTCTTTCAAAAAGCGTTTGATGCCGCAATGAAGGTCTTTCATGTAAGTAAGTTGTTCCCCAAGGAAGAGCGCTATTCGCTGACTGATCAAATTCGAAGGTCGTCTCGGTCTGTTAGTGCGAACATTGCTGAAGCTTGGAGGAAACGGCGATAGGAAGCAGCCTTCATCGCCAAGTTGTCAGATTCTGAGGCCGAGGCGGCTGAAACCCAAGTCTGGCTTCAGTTCGCCGTTAAGTGCGAATACCTCGAGCCTGATTCCACCCGAGATTTGTATGTCGAATACGACGAGATCATCTGCATGATCGTCAACATGATCAATCATCCCGCTCAATGGATCATCGGCCAGAGCTAATATGGAACACAACATGCGATCATTCCTGGTAGGCTTTTCTTATCTCCTTGTCTCCTTGTCTCCTTGTCTCCTTGTCTCCTTGTCATCATCCAGGAGCAAGCATGCAGGTTGATCCTCACATCCTGGCGCGCATCAAGAACTACGAGCTGCGCTCGCTGCGCGTGGTCGAGAGCTTCATGGCGGGGATGCATAAGAGTAAGCTCCTGGGCATCAGCACGGAGTTCGCTCAGCATCGGCCCTATTCGCAGGGGGATGACACCAAGCATCTCGACTGGAAGGTCTACGCCAAGACGGATCGTTTTTATCTGCGCGAGTATGAGGCCGAGACGTCGATGCAAGTCGTGTTCCTGCTGGATACGAGCAAGTCGATGTTCTTTCAGGGCGAGAAGGCCGCGTTTAGCAAGTTTGAATATGCCGCCACCACGCTCTCGGCACTCGCCTATTTGTTGATGCAACAGAAGGACTCGTTCAGCCTGGTCTTGTTCGATTCCGATGTGCGTTCGTTCCTGCCCGCACGCGGCTCGCAGACCCACTTCCGCAACATGACCGAGCTTCTCGACAAGACCACGCCCGGCGGGCAGACCGACCTGGCCAAGACGCTGATGACGATCGTGCCGCAGTTGAAACGCCGCAGCTTGCTCGTGGTGTTCAGCGATTTCCTAACCGATGTGAACGAATTGTCGCTCGGGATCGGGCAGGTGAGTTTCGGCGAACATGACCTGTTGTTGTTTCACGTGGAAGATCCGCTCGAACGCGACTTCGCCCTGGCGGGGCAGACCGTGTTCGTCGGCCCGGAGCAAGAAGGAAAATTGCTCTGCGACCCGCGTGACTTGCGCCAGGCTTACCTTGGCGCTCGCAAAAAGCATCTGTCGGGGTTGCGTGAACTCGGCTTGCGCTCGGGCTACGACCTGGAAGAAATGCCGACCGACGCCCCGATTGAAGAGAAATTAACGAAGCTCCTTGCGTACCGCCTGGCTCGACGAAAACGAGGGTGATGGGATGATCAACTTGAAACATAGCTTCACGCTCCGCTCCGAGGACTCCGCGTCGCGGCTTCACGGGTTGGCGTGCTTTTTGTTGGTGATGATTGGCTGTGGCGCCCTCGCGCAGGAACCGAAGAAACTGCCCGATCCCTACAAGGATATCTACACGGGTTACGTGCCCGATTATCTGGTCAAGATTGGTGTCGGCCTGAACTCGAATAGCCCGTTTCGCACCTGGAAACAGGATGCGGAGACGATGAAGCTTTCGTCCGAATCGAAGTTCTATTCGTTGAACATCGTGGAGGAGGACAGCCGGGCCAACGCGCTCGTCGAGGCCGGATTAAAGAAGGAGCAGGAAGGCCAGTATCGCGAAGCGCTCAAGGTCTATCAACAGGTCATCGAGAAATACCCGCTCTCGCTTTATCGCGTGTCGGAACAAGGGATCTTCGTGCCCGTCGGCCAGTACTGCCAGCGGCGCATCCTCTTATTCCCGCCGTCCGATTTGGCCTTCTACCGCACGTTGCATGACGCCGCGGCCAAGGAGGCGTTCGAGAACGCTCGCCGGCAGTACTCGATGCTGGGTCTCGCCGACGTGGCCGAGAAGATGCTGGCGACCAGTTATGGCGCGAGAGCCATGCTTGAACTCGGCAACGCCGCCCTGGATGCCGGCCACTATCTTGCCGCCCTGGAGCACTTCACCACCGTACGCGATGCCTTCCCCGACCCCGAGTTGCGCACGGCCGATCTCGCCCTCAAGATTGTCCTGTGCGAGAAGATGCTGGGGAACGACAAAACGGCTGCGGCGACGCCGACAAAAGCGAAGAGTCAGATCAGCCCCGAACAGATCAAGCAACTCGATGAGATCGTTAGCACTTCCAAGGCCGAGAAACCGCCGTTCCATTCGCAGATCTCCAGTGCCTCGGCCACTGCCACGGACGACTACACGTTGCAGCCGCCTTCGACCGATCCATTGGCGTTGAAGGATCCGGTCTGGCGCTCGCCGCTCTCCGGTTCGAGGCTCGATTTCTTCGTGACGTCCGAGCCGGTCGTATCACGCGATAGCGTCATCTACCGGCACAAGAACATCGTCTATTGCCGATCGATTCTCAACGGCGAACCGCGCTGGATCAATGACATGGGCGGCCGGGCCAACTGGCAAGATTGGTCCGAACGCCAGTACCCGCGTGAAGATGTCCTTGTTCAAGACGGGCTCGTCTTCACCGCCATCAACAAGAGCGGTCCCTCGCTGGTCGCCCTGGATGAAGTGACCGGCCAGATGAAGTGGGCTTTCGGCCCGATGGTGGCGAGCACCGAAGACGAGGCGCGCATGCGGTTCGAGTCGGCCCCGGCCGGTGGCCCGCGCACGGTATTCGCCGGTTACGTGCTTGACAACATCGAAGGCCAAACACACACGGATAGCGAGTACGGCGTCATCGCTTTCGACAGCCGCACCGGTCGTCAGCTTTGGCGAACGCCGCTCTGCCGGCTGGCGCCGGGCAAGTTCGCGGCCGGCTACGCGGAGACTCGGCGCAACCGCATCCGCAGTTTCACCAGCCCGCCGCTCTACCATCAGGGGACGATCTATCACACGACCAACGCCGGCGCGGTGGCCGCGATCGATAGCCTCTCCGGCCGGGTGAAGTGGCTGATGCGCTATCCGTACTACCCGGAAGTTCACGACGCCACCCGCGTCTTCGGTCAGGGCGGCGACGTTGTCCAGTACACGCGTATTTACGCTCGGCCGCACACGCCCATGTTCTGGTTCAACCAGCGGCCGTTGCTCGTCGGCGAAAAACTCTTTCTGGTGCCGGTCGACAGCAACATGATCTTCTGCGTCGATCGCCGTAACGGCAAAGTCGATTGGACCCACACCAAGGACGGGCGATCTTCGGCCTACTTGCTCGGGATGACGAAGCAGAATCAACTCGCTGTCGCCTATTCCGGCCGCGATAAGTCTGTCAACGGAGAGGACACAACATCGCCTTTGCATCTGCTTGACCCGGCGACCGGCAAAACCGCCTGGAGAGTTCCCGACTTGGTGGTCGCTGACAATTCTCCGGTCATGTCAAACTACGTCTTCAGCTCGCCATCGCTGCACTGGCGGATGAATTTCACCTGGTTTGAAATGGCCGCCCGACCGCAGATGACCAGCGACGGCAAAGTCTCGATCTCTTGTTTCCGCTACGTCGGCTACCCCATTTATGGTTGGATCGTCAACGTGGGCGTCGTCGACGTCGAGAAGAAGTCGATCGCGGCGCAACGGCGTTACTACTCGGGTGAAATTCTCTCTCGAGCCATGAGGGACATCCACGAGACGGGGCCGGAAGAATTGGCCGTCCTCGAAAACTCGCCGATCAAAGACGACAAGATGAAGCAGACGATTGCGTACTTGAAAGAGGTCGTCGTCGATAAAGACCCGGAGAACGATCACGGGCCCTTCCTACCGTTCTCGCGTGTGACGTTCGAACGCAACGGCGTGCCCTGCGAACTGCGCATGGGGCCGCGGACGATCGAGATGGTCTACAACCGCGAGGCGATGAAGAAGGCGCTGGCCCCCAAGACCGAGCCCGAGGCCGAACTGGCGCGGGCGGAACTGGCGATCGCCGACAGCCGGCTTGATGAGGCATCGGAGCAATTGCAACGTTGTTTGGCCAAGGCTTCATCCGAAGACGCCGACCTGCGGGCGGCCGTCAACCAGCAACTCTACCGGGTGCATCAGCAACTGGCCCGACGGGCGATTCGCGGCGGTCGCCCCGAGTCGGAACAGGCGAACGTGATGGGCATGAGCCGAACGGCTGGCACGCTGGCCGAGGAAATCGAGACGCTCTTCGCCGTGGCCGAGAGCCTGGAGCGCAAGGGCGATCGCTCCGCCGCGGCCCGGACGCTGCGTTCGATCATCGCCACACACGCTGAGCAAGAATACCCACTGGCGCCGCTCGCGCTGGCTGAGAGTCAGGAAGTGCTCAAACAGGCCGACGACGTGCTCGACCGCATTCGCAATCGCTTCCAGGGGACGATCCTGGGCAAGGAGTTCAGCGCCAGCCTGGCGTTGAATAAGAAGGGACTCTCGCTCTATCTGGGGACCATGTCGCCGTTGCCCAAATCGCTAACGGTGCGGGCCGGCGAATATGCCAGCATGAAGTTGCGGATGTTGTCGGCCGGGTCGCCCGAGTTCCGGCAAGCCTTCGGGGTCGAGGCCGAGAAAGAACTTTCCTCGCTGACGCCCGCGGAACAACTCGTGCGGTTGGCGGAATACCCCGCCACACCCGCGGCTCAGAAGGCCGTTGATGATCTGCTCCCCAAGGCCGATGCACGCGGCCGGCGGATGATCGAAGATCTCGCCCGTGCCGGCGGGCTGAAAGTCCCGACGAAAGCCGTGGTCCCGCCCACGGCCTTGCCGATCACGATCCCGCAGACGCCGCGTGAACATGACTTCGCCGACGAAGAAGGAGCGAGCCGACTGGTGCTGGAACGCAAGGGCGACGCCTCCATTGCGCCGAACCTGCTCTTTATCGGCGCGCAGGTTCGCAAACGGCTGGACAACAAGTTCGTTCTCACCGCCTGGGATCTCGAAGCCGGCAAGCCCGCCTGGGCGACCGACGAACTCCGCCTGAAAGGCAAGGGACAAGAACCGGGCTTCTTCGAGGCGTTCTTGTATGGCGATCAGGTGATCGTTCACGGCCTGTACGACGTGCTCTCCTTCAACTGGAAGGACGGCGCCCTCCGCTGGCGTTATCAGGTCCCGTTCGATTTCGAAATCCGTAGCGCGATGCTCGGGGGAGATCTCCTTATCCTGGCCGGGACGACAGAAACACTCGCCCTTTATGTGCCGACGGAACTGCCGGTGGGCGAGGTTGCCTGGCAGGTGAAGGAACGCGGCGACCTGTACACCGCGCCTTACGTGCATGGCGATCGGTTCATCAGCGTTCGCAAGCTCCCCTATAGCGTGACGGCCCGGCAACGTTCCACCGGCCGTTTGCTCGGCCGGCTCGACCTACCCGACTTGAGCGTGAACCGCAAGCATCCCTTGATTGAGAACGGACCCGAAGAGTTGCCGATCGCAATCCATCAAGAAAAGTTGATGGTGACGGATGCTTGGTACTACATCCTGATCGACGTCGATCGGCTCGCGGTGGTGTGGAAACGACTCATCGACGCCAGCGACGTGACCCGCGACCCGGCGATGCGGTTCGGGCTCGGCGACAATCATTTCACGGTGACGAAGGAAGATTTCGACGTGAAAGGGTTCTACGTGCTCTCGACGGCCACGGGCGACATCCTCTGGCAGACGGAACAGAAGAAAGCCGCGGGACCACAACCGCTGCACTCGGTGCGTATTTCGAAGGATACCGTCTACGGCATCCAACCGCACGCGGGGCAAGGCTTCTACCTCACGGCCCGCGACGCCGACAAGGGGACCCAGCTATATCGCGAAGAAGTCACCGGCTTCCAGGGCAAACCGGAAGTTTCACTACTACCGCTGGTGTATGGCGATTATCTGCTCGTGCAGATCGCGGATCGGCAGACGTTCGAACTCCGGGCCTACGACCGCAAGACCGGCAAACAGGTCGCCGCCGTGAAGAAAACCGGCGTCGCTCCGTACGGCGTTCACGGGAGGATGTCGGTGGCGGTGCAGAACGGCCGGCTGGTGATGTTGAGTAAGGATAAGCTGGGATATTGAGAAACCTGCGGAGCAATTGGCAGACGGAGAGTGACCTGATATGATTCGGTAAAGATGCGAAATCGGGTTAAACCGGAGGCAAAGATGGAGAAGGATAATTTTGACGCGACGCTGCAAACCTTCAAGAGAAGAATGCCGTATCAACCGTTCACGATCGCTCTCGTCAACGGGGATCGATTAGAAGTTGACCGACCGGAAGCTCTCGTGGTTCGCGAAGGGGTAGCGGTCTACATCGGTCCCGGAGGCGTCCCCTCGTTGTTCGATCATGAAGGCGTGACCCAGATTATCGGCGACCTGGCCGGGCACTCTCGCTCGTGATTGGGAGTTTTGGCTCGCAATCTCCTCATCACATCAACACCTAAAAATCCCCCGTCCCGCGTCTCGACCACCACGGCAGTGCCAGGCCGCCATCCATGATGAGGGTGCTGCCGGTCATGTACGAGGTGGCCGGGTCAAGGAGAAAAAACACGCCGTGGGCAATTTCTTCGGGTGATGCTAATCTCCCCATCGGTGTCTGCTTGGCGGCTTCTTTGATCATTTCATCCGTGAAGAATTTGCGTTCGCCCGGCGTGTCGGTCCAGCCGGGGTAGAGTACGTTCACGCGAATTTTATGCGGCAGCAGTTCAAGCGCAGCGGAGCGGGCCATTTGGTCAAGGGCCGCCTTGGCCATGTTGTAGGCCATGCAATTGGGGAACGCGATCTGCGCGTGCGGGGAACTGACGATGGCAATCGCGCCGCCCTCGCCCTGGGCAATCATGGCGTTGGCGCTGGCTCGCAGGGCGTGGTAGGCGCCCCACATCGACACGTCAATCGTCTTGTGGAAGCCGGCCATGTTGGCGGTCGTGAACGGCTCGCGATCACTGTAGACAGCGGAAGAGACGAACAGATCAAGCCGGCCCAGATCGTTGACGGTTCGCTGCACCATCGCGTCGACAGCGGACTGGTCCGTGATGTCGACCTTCAGAAGAAGAGCCTTACGGCCGAGGGCGCGAATGGCGGTGGCCGCTTCCTCGGCTCCTTCGGGCATCGTCCAGTAGTTCAGGGCAACGTCGGCGCCCTCCTGGGCCAGGCGCACGGCCGTGGCCCGGCCGATGCCGGAGGAGGCGCCCGTGATCAGTGCGGTTTTGCCAGCCAGTTTGCCGATAGTCGATTGGGTCATGCGATCTCGTTACTCGTCATCGTCGTCGCGCCGCCTTTTGGGCTTGGCCAGACCGGCTTTTTCCAGAAGCGACATGCTGCGCATGTCCTCGTTCTCGCTTAATTGAGATTCGAGCTTGGTAAGGCCGGCGGCGTCGAGTGTGTACTGAATGGTATAGCGATGATTGGCGATGGCAACCTCATCACCCGGCCGAACGGCGCGTTGCAATACGCGAACGCCGTTGACCTTGATGCCGTTGGTGCTGCCGAGGTCGCGGAAGAACCAGTAGCCATCGCGGAAAGAAAGCTCGCAGTGCATGCCGGAGATGTTCTGAAACTTCAAGCTGATGTCGCAGGAATCACGTCGGCCAATCGTCATGATCCGGCGTGAGAGGGGCACCGAGTCGCCACCGCCCTGGGGAACAAGCGACCCTTGCACGTCGAGTCCCATGGAAACACCTCGAAAAATGATCGCATCACGAGTGAGAGTGCCGGAGATTATACACGATGATTCATAGGAAATGAAAGCCTCACTGAGCAGGAATTCAATAACTGGTTGATTGTTCTTTCGCTTCCAAGATGAATTTTAACCACGAATTCATCGAATCTCACGAATAAAAGAAGCGATTCTTGCTCGTTCCTGATTCGTGAGATTCGATGAATTCGTAGTTCAATTGCTTTCCAGAGCGTGCGTGTTCTGTTTCGAACGCTCAGCGGCTGAAGGCTGGATAGTTGCCGTAGGGGGGGCCGACCGGCGAGGGAAAATAGGGTTGAGCGGGGTAGTTGCCCATCATCGGCGGGGCGTAGTAAGCACCTTGCAGCGGGGCCGGAGTCATGAAGTGGGCGTCATAGGGCCAGTAGAGGTACCAAGGAGCGGCCATGTAAACAGGGAGGGTTTGGCCTCGGCCGTAATAGGGCCGAGGCTGATGATTGCAGAAAGGGCCTTTGCAGCCTGTTACGGGATAGTTTTCCGCGACCGCATCTGCTGAGTTCAGGGCCAAAAGGGTCACGGCCGCCAAAATCCATTTATTCATGGCTCGTCTCGTTTCAGTACCAGTCCGTGGAATAACGGCGCCGCTCCCGGCGAGAGCGCTCGAGAATCGCACCTATGAATCTTCGCCTACGACTTCGCTCGGGGCGATTCGAGAAGAATATTTTCAGCAAATGGAGTGGAGAAAGCCTCTGAACAATCCGCACGACCCTTTCGAGCGGAATTTCAGCTGTCTTGAAGGAATTTGGATCGAAAAATGGGGATTTTTGGCTCTTCGGAGCGATTGGGCAAACGCTTTCGGTTGTGCCTCGTCTCTATATTTAGGCGAGTTCGAACCGATGGTATTCTGTAACAGGTGCGTAAATCACGAATTACGCATTTGACGCCGATAGGGTTAGTTCGGTATATTTGCCTCATTGAACGTCCGCTCTCCCGAGACTTCACCGGGCGCACCGAGTGCCAAGCTTTTGCCGGGGAGGTGGCTTGTGACCGTCCGCCATTACCGAAGCGGCTCCTTTGCGGGCCTTTGCCTCATCCTCTGGATGGGCTTAGTACCTGCTTCGGTCTTCGCACAAGCGAATCCTTCCGTTCTTGCCACCGCCGAGCAACTGCAAATCCGGGCCGCCGAACTCGAACGAGCCGGCAAATGGAATGATGCTCTCCAGATCTGGTGCAAGATCTTTGGCCAAGATCGCCTTAACGAAGAAGCCAATAAACACATTCAGATTTGCCTGCGGCGGATGCTCCAGTCGCAACGGCAACTCGACCTGTCCCTGCGCGAGAAAGTGCTCTCGCTCACGCACTCCCAGGCGATCGCTCTCTACGCCGAAGTACTCGGAACGTTGCAGGCCGCCTATATTGATCGCGAAAAAGTCTCGCCGAACCGGTTGCTCCAGCAGGGGGCGGAGGAGTTTCTCCTTTCCTTGAACGAGCCGAACTTCCGCAAACTGCATCTGCCCGACGTTCGCGACCAAGAGATCACCGAGTTCCAAACGCGCTTACGCAACTTCATGGCTGTGAATGTCGTTGAGAATGTAGCCGATGCCGTCACTCTGGTGAAGCAGATCACCACGACGGTGCGGCGTGACCTCCGCATCACGCGTTCCAGCGTGGTTATTCTTGAATTCATTAGCGGCGCCTGCAATTCGCTTGATGAGTATTCGTCGTTCCTTTCGCCCGCGGAACTGATCGCCGAGACCCGGCCGGATATGGAAGCGTCGGTAGTCGAGGCCGGCTTTCTCAAGGAGGGCGTCGGCTACTTCCGCGTCACCCATTTCCGCGACTCGACGCCCGCGGAGATCGATGCCGCCATTGCTTCCTTGAAAATGTCGATGGACGGGATGAACCTGAAGGCTCTCGTCATGGATCTGCGCGGCAACAGCGGCGGTTCGTTCTCCGCGGCTGTGCAAGTGGTCGAACGCTTCCTTCCCGAAGGCGTGGTTGTCACCACTCAGGGGCGCCTAGATGAATTCAACAAGGTTCACCAGACCGGCGGACGGATGAACGTGATTAGCTTGCCGTTAATTGTGTTGGTCGATGCCACGACCGCCAGCGCCGCCGAGATCTTGGCCGGCGCGTTCCGCGATCATCAACGGGCCACGCTCGTGGGCACCTCGACCTATGGCAAAGGATCGATCCAGCACGTTCTCCAGTTCCAGACCGCTGAGGAAATCGATGATTCAGGTAAGCCGAAACCGCGAACGGGCGGCATGCGGATCACCCTGGCACGCTTCTATTCGCCCAACGGTCAAGCCATCAGCGGCGCGGGTATCGCTCCGCACATCATCGAGCAAGACAAAACGCGCCAACTGGAAGTCGCAGTCGCCCAGGCATCACGGCAGATCAGTGTCATGCCGCCGCGGTAATGTACTCCGACCTTTGACGGACGGGCCGCCTTTCTCATGACGAATCTGGTTTGGTCGAAGACCTTGGATGCCGCGCCGCGTGGACTAGCGTTGGCGCGGGAGGCACAACGCCTACTCGTCTGGACAGAAGGCCATCATCTCGTATTGCTCAGCCGATCGGGACATCGGCAGCATCAAATCAAATTCGCCTCACCCATCATCGCGGCCGCCATATCCGAGGACGGCAACAACGTTGTCGCGGCAACCTCCGATGGCCGCGTGCTCGGGCTGGAACCCGATCTTTCCACACGCTGGGAGCACTCCGTTCGCGGCAAGCCAACGGCAGTGGCGATCGATCCGCTCGGGATGATCGCCGCGGTGGCAACCAATCAGAATCAATTGGCATTCTTCTATTCAGATGGCGAAGCGGGCCGCGAGGCTCAATGCCCACGGCCGGCCCATCACCTCGCGTTCATCCCCGGCGCGACTTCCTTGATCGCGGCCGCCGACCTCGGCTGGGTCGCATCCTTTAACCTGGAGGCCGGAGATTGGGTCTGGCGCGACGCGCCCGTGGTCAACTTCGGCTGCCTGGCGGTAGCGGGCTCAGGCGACCCAATTCTGTTGACGTGCTTTACGGAGGGATTGCGAGCTTACCGGCGAAATGGCGAGGTTCGCCGTATCTCGTCGCGATTTGGCGCCTGTCGTCTGGTTGCCATCAACTACCACGCTGATCTGGTAGTCACCGCAACCATGGAAGGCGTCATGGAGGGGTCCGATCTCTCGGGCAAACTGCGATTTTCTTTCAAACCCACGGCAACCGTCTCGGCCATGGCGCTAAGCGCCCTGGGCGAGGATCTCTACCTCGTCCAGGGCGATGGCGTCGTCGCGGCCCACAGCCTGCCGGTGGCAGTGGTGTGAACGCGTTTCCATTTCGACTTACTTGTCCTTGAAGTCCGCCGCGAACGATTTCGGGTTCAACTCTTCCCCGGTGGCGAACTTGGTTAGATCCCGCCAGTTGAGCGTCTTGCCCGGTTCAAAGACCTTCTTCTTCATGAACTCGCCGACCTGTTTGTCGCCGATGTAGAGGACATGATTCGGGTTCGAACCTTTATAGAGTTCCCGGGCAATCGTGTGATGAACCTGCGACGCGAACAGTTGGCCCATCATGTAGTTGTGATAATAGACCGGGGCGCTCACGATGTGGATCTTGCTCGCATAGTCCGGGGCATTCCGGCCGGTCGGCCGCTTTAACATTTGATATTTCTCGACAAGGTCCCACCACAGCTTGTTCAGGTCTTGCTCGGGATTCTCGTACATGCTCTTCTCGAAACGGAGCATGACCTGGCACCAGCGCGAGAAGATCAAAAGTTGATTGCGTTGAATCTTGCTGGCCGCCGCGTCGAAAGCCTCGGGATTCTCGACTTTGACGCCCATTTTTTCGAGCCAGGCCCGCGATTTGGAGAATCGCTCGAACTGCATCGCCACGCCTTCGGTCGTCAGGATGTGGGCCTCGCTGCGCAGGACATACGGAAGCGTGAGCGGGATGTTCTTGCTGCTGTAGACGGAGTGCCCGAGTTCATGCAGCATCGTCCCCATCCAGTATTCGTTGTTGACGATGTTGGCGAGCACACGGACATCGCCTTCACGGTCGATGTCGGTGCAAAAGGCGTGCGGGCTCTTGCCTTTCTTCTCGTACAAGTCGCTGCTGGCGATAACCTTGTCAATGGGCAGGCCGATGCCGGAGTAAAACTCTTGGCAGAGCTTCAGCAGATCGGCCTTGGCGTAAGGGGCGTCGAGGTTGGCGGCGAACACCGCCGGCGATTCCTGGAAGAAGGGATCGTGGTAGTGCCAGGGCATGAGGTCGGCTTGCTTGATGCCGTACATGGCGGCCAGTTTCTCATCAATCTCCTTCTTCGCGGCAATAAACGGCTCACGCGTTAACGTGTCGAGATAGTCGAACAGCCTGACCAGTTCGTCGCCTTTTTGCTCGTTCAAGTACAGATACAGGGCGTGAAAGTTCGCGAAGCCGAGTTGCTTGGCCATCTCGTTGCGGTGGGTGACGAGCAACTTCAGAATCGGCGCGGTATCGCCCGCGACGGCCTTGCTGGCCTCCCAGACCGCTTTGCGGCGGGACGAGTCGTCGGACGTCTTGAGAATCTTGCGGACCTCGCTATCGGGCATTTCCTTGCCGTCGACCTTGGCCCGATAGACGTTGAACTTCTGTTCGACATCGTTCGAACGGGCCGCGATCTTCTTGAGAAGTTCGGGATCAACCTGCTTCTCGAGGTACAGCAGATAGAGCACTTCGATCGCCCGGGCCGTAATCTTGTCATCGATCTGGCCCTTATCCTTGGCTTCCTTGAGCGTCTTGAGTTCCGCGAAGGTCAACTTGTTGGCCAGGGCTTCGTCGATCTTGTTCTGGGCTTCTTCCTTCTTCTTGAAGTCGGCAGGGTTGCCAGTGGTGTTGGCGTTCCACCACGCCAGGCCGCCGGCGATGTCGAGCGGCCGAATCTTCTTTTCATGCTCGGCGATGAACTCCTTCGCCCGCTTGGTCATCTCGGGACTGGCCATGGCTTTATCGCCCTCCATGAGGAACCCACTGAATAAGATCAACACGCTCAGATATCGAACCATGACGTTTCTTCCTTGTTGATAAGTCCCGCGTGAGGCGGGCAGACGATTTCTAGGTCGAATAGACCCATTTTCCGAGCAGAAGGGCCGGCGGCAACAGCAAAAGGATCAGAAGCCCTCCCGTGCCGATGAACACCGTCGCCAGCAGGGCGTCGAGAGCCACCAGACCCAGAATGCAGCGTTTGACGCCCGCCTGCACGTTTGCGGGCGTCGGCTGACGGATGGCCCGGACCACCGGGATGCCGATAGCAAAGCCGAACGCCACCAGTAAGTACGGAAACAACGGCGAACTTGTTCCCGCCGGAACACGGGTCGGCACCGCGAGAGCCAGACACAATGCGACCAGCATAACAATGGCGGCGCTCCGCAGCGATTCAGGCTTGCTCCGTTTTTCCTCCGTGCGGGCGAACCAGGTGACGCCGACGATGTAGAGACCGATGGTGCCCGCGAGATGGAGGCGCGTGGCCCAGGGCAGGGGGGCGATCGCGGAGTCGGCCCAGGTCAAACCGAGCAGCACGTTCAGGAAGCGGCAGAAGCCCATGGCGATCGGGCCGAGGCGCGTGCGCTTGATGCGGGCGTCGTAGAGCAAAACCGCGAGAGCGAGCACGCCGCCCAAGATCAGGCTGTTCGGCCGCCATCCGGAACTGTCGAAACCGGCCGCGCCCGTGAATGCCACGCCCAGCAGAAGCAGAACCGTGCCGATCACGAAGGCCGTCGAAAGTGAGATTTTGCCCGAGGGTAGAGGCCGAAACGGCCGATCGCGACTGTCTTCTTCCAGATCGAAATAATCGTTCCAGACCATGCCGCCCAGGTAGAGACAGCCCGATGCCGCGAGAAGTAAGGCCGTGATGAGGCCGAACGAGGATTCATCCGCCTTGTTGAACGAGAGAGTCGAGACGACGCAGGCGCCCAACGCGATGTCCGCGAAGGCAGTGAAGACGTTGGGCAGGCGAAGAAGTCGAGCGTAGGGGAGGAATGGCATGGGGGCCGTTGGATAGGGTTTTCGATCGCCAAATCGGCGAGTACTCCATGATATACTATGGCGGGTGTGATTCGTGAAAACAATTGACGCGCCGAATCGCGGTGTGTGAAAATAAAATGAGTTCAAGCTAAGGATAGGAGCGATCAATGCGTGCCGCCGACGTTCTTGAATATCTTCGTGAAACTCCTTTCGTGCCATTTCGTATCCATCTAACGGGTGGCACGACGTATGAAGTCCGGCATCCGGAACTGGTCAAGGTCGGGCTGACGAAAGCGGATGTCTTTTTCCCCAAGGACGACGAACCGCACTCGGTTGTCTTGCGACGAGAATCGGTGTCTTTGGTTCACATGATCCGGCTCGAGCCAATAGAGCAATTGAAATCGAGTGCGGGCAGCAACGGAACCGCCAACTGACCATTCGCTATACAGACGCCAACTTCAATATCCGCTCCCGTGCCGTTCGTGCCGCCCGATCGGGATCGTCGTTGTACGGATACAGTTCGATCGTCACCCAGCCCTGGTAGTTGATCTTGCGGATCGATTGCAGCACGGCGGCGAAGTCGATAACGCCGTCACCTGGCACGAGATGGTGGTGGACGCGCGTGGCTGCGATGTCTTCCAGGTGAATGTGCCGAACGTATTTCGCGAGGCGTTCGAGCGTCGGGGCCGGGTCGTCTTTCACGCAGTAGTGGTGGCCGATGTCGAAGTTCAGCCCCACCGCGGGGGAATCCATGTGTTTCATGAATTCCTCGAACTGCTCGGCCGTTTCGATCAGCAGGCCCGGTTCCGGTTCGACCAGGAGCAGAACTCCCTCTTTCTCCGCGTGCTCGGCCACGGGCTTGATCATCTCAACAAATAGCTTGAGGGCCGCCTTCCACGATTCACCCGGAGCGACCGGCCCGCCCGGTTCGGTGGTGATGCAGGGGGCGCCCAACTCCTTCGCCAGCGTCAGCGCTCGCATGGTATGGGTGATGCGAACCTGTCGATAATTCACGTCGGGCTCGATCCACGACGGATGCCAGTAGTATTGCCGGGCGTCGCTGATCGCGTGCATCATGAAGGCGTTGATGTTCGAGATCGCCAGCCGATTTTGCGTCAGCGCGTCACGGATCGCCTGCTTCTGTTCCGGGAGCAAGTAGGCCGGCCAGGCGTGCGGCACGTCGGCCATGATCTCGACGCCGGTGTAGCCGATCGCGGCCAGTCGACGGACGGCCTCGGCGAAGGAGAATTTGAGATAGGCGTTGGTGCTGAAGGCCAATTTCATGCGGGACTCGGTTGGGAATTCAGGCGCACATATTCGCGAAGCATTTCGAGTTGTTTGAAGAAATCATGCTCGGCCACGTCGATCGGGCTCTTGAAAAACGAAGCGAGATGACGCATCGGACCGACTTCGCCGCGACGTTGAGCAAACAGCGTCAACCGAGCGAGGTCGAGCACCAGTGGAGCAGCGAGGATTGCGTCGCAACCCTGCCAGGTGAACTGCATCGTCATCTTCGTACCCAGGAACCCCTCGAAGTGCAGGTGGTCCCAGGCGGTCTTCCAGTCGTCGAGCGATTCGACGTACTCAATCGACACATGTGTCTGCGGTTTATAGCCAAGCAGTTCACCGAGGATCGCATCCTTGGTGCGGACTTTCGATTGCTTATTCTCGGCGGAACTGAGAACTCGGCCGTCGCCCCCGCCGAGGATGTTATGCCCCACCCAGCTGAGCACCTGCAGGTGCCGGGCCGCGAACATCGGCGCCAGTACGGCCTTCAAAAGCGTCTCACCCGTTTTGCCGTCTTTGCCGCCGACGGGAACCTTGCGCAGCCGGGCGAGTTCGTCGATCGCTGGTAAAGAACTGCCCAGCGATGGCGTAAAATTGACAAAGGGCAGGCCGAGGTCGATGGCAGCGTAGGCATAAAGCGAACTCGCCGGCAGCACGGCTGGCGTCGTCCGATCGAGAATCGCATTCAGCCGATTGAGCGTCTGATGATCTTCGCTCAAAGGGAAGGGCGGCTCGGTCGACGACACATTAATGACGACGACCTGCGTCAACGCATGCTTCTCGCGGAAGGCTTTCAAGTCGGCCTGGATCCGCTGGATCGCCTCGCGCGGCGTCTTCACCTGTTGGCACTCGGCCTGTTCGGCCAAGGCGCTGATGGTGGAACCGCTCTCGAGGATCGTGCCGGGCCGCACGTTGGCGCCCCACGCTTCCAGATCCCCTCGACACTGCTCGATCTGCGATTCCCCGAAGATATTCGAGCGTTCGTGTAGGTCGCGAACCGTGTCGATGAACCGGCTGCGGCGCACATCATGCCCGCCGACGACGAACTGGTCGAGATCGTCGAGGGGCAGGGGCCGGCAGAGGGGCGTCGCCGACACCATGCCAGTTGACGGCATGAGGCCGCGCGCAATCGACGCCAGGCCGAGCACGGCCGTGCTGCCGACGCTACCGCAGGCGCCGATCAACCATAATCCGACACGAGGCTTGACCATGATGACTTCTGAAACGGCGGGAGAGTTTGATGCATTCATTGTCGGACGCGACGCGGGGTCGGTCAAGGAGCCCGCGAAATTACACGCTCCTGGGAATATTGGATCTCACCCTGGAACGAATAACATCGCAATCGGCGTACCACGAACAGGTCAAAATTCAGGGGCGGAGCACGGATCATTTTACGTTAGCCGCGACCCGAAGGGGCGCTCGCCTACGAGATAACAAAACCCAAGAGAAGGCAAGCAACTACAATTCGAACGAATCGAAGATGCCAAAATCACTTCGGGGAAGCGCGGATATGAAGCCGCGACGCGCAGGGTTTCCGGAGGGGAGCGCTCGCGATCATGCGAGCCCGATCGGAACGCGGGATCGCAGCCGGCGACCGAAAGTACGTCGTCCCGTGGAGGGTGCGCTCCGAGAGCGGAAAACGGGGGTCGCCGTCGCTCGCGCGGAAAACGACAAAAAAGTTCTTGCCAGCGTTCTCAAGCAACCGGTAGATTACAAGTCTGAAGAAAGCCCGGGAATTCAAAGCCCGTAGAGCCTCCCGGAGCAGTTCAGCCCAACAGAAGTCTATTCAACCCGCTCTTCCACGGTTCGCCCCTGCGCGAACGCGGGAGTGGTTGCAGCGGAGCGAGCGGGATAGACTTCTCTTCGTTCGAGACGGCGCCAAACAGCCTTACGGGCTCAGGCCGAATCGAAGCGGGCCGGGAGTCTTTTCGAAGGGTAAATGACTCCCGACCTCCCGACCTCTTTTTTCAGGGCAAGGCGAACGAAGAGGGACATTCTGGATGTCCCTTTTTCGCTCGCCCGAGCGTAGCGCCCCAGACGCCGAACGACTCGCCCGATGGGATGGGCGGTGATACAATGCTCACACCCCACTTTCGTTTCCTGAGGTGACCAGTGAGAAGCATCGCTGACCAACTCCCCGCAGAGGTCGCCCGGCAACTCCATCCCGACCGACGCAAGAACGAGGCGGCCTACTGGGAGGCCCGTGACCAGCTCCTCGGCCAGTACCAAGGCCAGTGGGTCGGCTTCGCCAATGGGAAGGTGATCGCGTCGGGCAGCAGCCCCGTTTCCGTCCTCCATGCAGCGGAGACCTCGGGGCTGCATCCGTTCTTCATTTGCGTCGGCAAGGAGGAGGAACCCTGCCGCATCCGCCGCGCCTCGTTCCCCTACGACACCAGTTACCCCGGCGAAGCCTTGCCGCTGGTCAGCGTTGAGTTTCGCTCGGCCAGCGGTTCCGCCGGGATTGTCCTGGACCACGTAATTTCCGACACGGGGGCAGATGCGAGCGTCTTGCCTTGGGCTGATTGCCTCGCTCTCCAGTTGTCCCCTGAACAGGGAGTGCAAACCCTGCTCGGCGGCGTTGCGGGCGGTTCGGCGGCGTCACTTGCCTTCCAGGTCTGGGCACGACTCGACGGACAAGACTTCCCGTGCCGGCTCCAGGCGGTTTTCGCCGGCAGTGAGCGCATCTTGGGGCGCGACGTGCTGAACCGTTTGGACATCCTGTTCCGCGGCCCGACCGGTGAAGTCGTCGTCAATCCATGACGCCCATGCCCAGAAAGATAAAGTGGACCTCATAGATTTTTCTGGATCGCGCGGCAAACGTCAAAAAGTTCTTGCCAGGACGGTCAAGCCGGCGGTAGATTACTCCTCAGAAGAAAGCACCGGGGATTCAAAGCCCAAAGAGCCTCTTGGAGCGGTTCAGTCCAACAAAAGTCTATCCCGCCCGCTCCGCCACCGTTCGCCCGTGCGCGAACACGCGATTGGTTGCAGCGGAGCGAGCGGGATAGACTTCTCTTTTTTTCGGCGGCAGAAGGCGGAGGTTGTATTGAACTCGACAGTCATTGATCCTCGCGCCGCCCAATCGGCCTTCGACCAGACCGGGCTATCATCAAAGTACGAGTTGTTGGAAGAGGTCGGGCGGGGCGGGATGGGAGTGGTCTATCGCGGGAGACACCGGCTTCTCGGTCAGATCGTCGCGGTCAAGTTTCACACGCTGTGCGGCGGAGTTGATCGCTTCCAGCGGGAGGCACAGGTACTTGCAGGCATCCACTCTCCGCATGTGGTGGCGGTCCAAGACTTCGACATCCTACCGACCGGTCAAGCCATGCTCGTCATGTCTTGGGTCTCGGGAAGTGACCTCGACAAGTTGCTCCGCACCAGTCCAGGGCCGATCCGCGAAGATCGCGTGATGCCCTGGATGCTGCAAGTCTGTGAAGGGATGAAAGTCGCTTCTGAGCAAGGCATTGTTCACCGCGATCTGAAGCCGTCCAACATCCTGATTGATGATGGTGATAAGGCATATGTCGCCGACTTCGGCCTGGCGCGGAACAGCCGCAGCGACCCCATTACGCTGACGGGCGGGGTCATGGGCACTCCGCACTACATGGCCCCTGAGCAGGCAGAAGACCCTCGAACGGTTGACACTCGGGCCGACATCTACAGCTACGGTGCTACTTTCTACCACGTCCTCACCCGGCAGACGCCGTTCGCAGGCGAGTCGTGGTTCTCCATCTTGCTCAACCATAAGTCCGAGCCATTGATCCCGCCAAAGTCGCGCAACCCGTTGTTGTCCGCCCGGTTGAATGACTGCCTGGAGCGGTGCTTGGCGAAATCTCCTCGCGACCGTTTCCAGAACTTCACTGACATCGCATCACATCTGCAACCAGGGACTGGCACTGAAGCTCCGTGGGATCAGTCCGAAGACCCGGAAGTCGCTCGCCAGCATCAACGGTATCGATCGCACAGACAAGTCTATCTTGAGGGCCGCCCCGCCGACCTCCCGGAACCCGATACGTACCTGTTTTCGAATCGACGGACTTGCACGGTCGGTTTCGGCAACTTGGTCGAGCAGCGGGTGGATGCGCTGGTGAGTTCCGACGACGAGTCGCTCTCGATGGGCGGTGGCGTCTCAGCCCAATTGTCTTGGGCGGCCGGCGGCGACTACGGCGAGACGGCCCGTCGGTACGCGCCGGTTCGGCCCGGCCGGGCCGTCGTGACGCCCGCCGGTTCGCTCCCGGCCCGGTTCGTGCTGCACGGAGTTACGATGGGGCAGTGGGGCGCGGAGTGGGTCAACCCGAGCCGGGACCTCCTCAACGAGATTATGGAGTCCTGCTTCTACCACGCGGACTCGTTGGGGCTGCGATCGATCGCGTTCCCGCTGCTGGGCACCGGGGCGGGGCAGTTCTCGCGGGAAGTGTGCCTCGACACGATGTTCCGCTTCTTGGCACGCAAGTTGGCGCACGGATTGACGACTGTTCAAGAGGCGCGCATTGTCATCTACGCTCCGGGGTTTCCAGGGGGGCGTTAGGGCCGTCTATGACTAGTCCCGTGTGAAGACCAAATAGAATTCCTTCCTCGTTGTTGGAATCGTCAGGCGGCGCGTCCCTTCGACGCGAACGACCTTTACCGCGTCAGATCACCCATTAATAACGGTTGAAGGCTGCCTTGTCGCGTCGATAAATTACACTTCTGCCGCTCATCTTGCCTATGATGACAAGATTAAGCTGAGTTGAGGTGGATCATGACGCAGCCGACCGATCGCTTTTGTTCGATTGAAGAGGCCCTGGAGGAGCTTCGGGCCGGGCGCATGCTCGTGCTCGTCGATGACGAGCACCGTGAGAATGAAGGCGATCTTGTCGTGGCGGCCGAGAAGGTGACGCCGGCGATCATCAACTTCATGATCCGCAATGCTTGTGGCCGGCTCTGCCTGGCGATGACCGGCGAACTTTGCGATCGCGTTGGGCTGTCGCTTCTGCCCGGCGTCCATCTCGACCCGAGCGCCACTCCCTTTACGCATAATTTCGACGCCCGCTACGGCGTCACCACTGGCATTTCCGCCTTCGATCGTGCTCAGACGATTCTGACCGCCATCGACGACAAGTCGACGCCTAACGACCTGGTCAAGGACAAGGGCCATCTCGACGGTTTGCGTGCCCGCGAAGGCGGCGTCCTCGTTCGAGCAGGCCACACGGAAGGGAGCGTCGATCTCTCCCGGCTTGCCGGTTTCAAGTCCGCGGCCGTCATCTGTGAGATCATCAAGGAAGACGGCCACATGGCCCGCCTGCCAGATCTGGATCAGTTCTGCAAGCAGCATGGCTTGAAGATGTGCACCATCGCCGATCTAATCAAGTACCGCCGGCGACGCGAGAAACTCGTCAAGCGTGAGATTGCCTTGAAACTGCCGACGGCTCACGGCGTCTTCGATCTGTATGGCTATTCGTCCATCGTCGATTCCGACTTACATCTCGCCCTGACGGTCGGCGGCGTCGGCCTGGAGAAAGACGATCACTCCGATGAACCGGTCCTGGTCCGCGTTCACAGCGAGTGTTTAACCGGCGACGTGCTCCTGAGCGCCTTGTGCGATTGCGGCTCGCAGTTGCATCACGCGATGAGCCAGATCGTGGAATCGGGCCGTGGAGTGCTGCTCTATATGCGTCAGGAAGGTCGCGGCATCGGCTTGCTCAACAAATTGAAGGCGTACAAGCTACAGCAAGAAGAAGGGCTCGACACCGTCGAAGCCAACCAACGGCTCGGGTTCGCCCCGGACCTACGGCATTACGGCATCGGCGCCCAGATCCTCTTCGATCTCGGCGTCCGTGAGATTCGCTTGCTGACGAACAACCCGAAGAAAGTTATTGGCCTCGACGGCTATGGCCTGAAAATCGTCGAGCGCGTCCCCATCCAGATCCCGCCGACCGAGACGAACAAGAAGTATTTATTGACGAAGAAGGACAAGCTGGGGCACTTGCTGGATGAGATTTGATCGGTGATCGCCGCGACGCGGAGCGTCGAAGACGTGCGTTCCCACGGAGGACCGTGGGAACGAGTGAAACCGATGAACTGTTGCGACCGCTAATCCCCCGGCTTACGATATATTTGAAACAACCTACCTAGGAGGATCGTTCCGTGGACCGTGATACATTCGATAGTACAATTCGCACGTTCAAAAATCGCGTTCCGTTCCGACCATTTACGGTCTCGCTTGTAAATGGCGGCAAATTGGAAATCGACCACCCGGAGGCGCTCGTAGTCCGCGACGGCGTTGCTCTGTTCGCCGGGCCGGGAGGCGTGCCAGCCGTCTTCGATTATGAAGGCGTCGCTCAAGTCGTGGGAGACTTGGCTAATCGAATTGGTCCGTGATTGAGGCACCGGATGGCAGGCCTGCTACCTAACCTCGCCTCTGAATGAACGAAGCAACCACAAGCAGCAATATTGCCCCGAGCGTGGCGCAAACAAGAGAGTTGACTAGCCCGTCCGCGAAGTTGATGATTCCTCCGAAGAGGTATCCGCCCAAGATGGCGCCGACGATGCCGACGAGGAGATTACCAACGAGACCGAAACCGCGGCCGCCCATGATCTGGCCGGCCAGCCAACCGGCCACGAGGCCGATTAATAAGAAATAAACTATCGGATGCATGCGTCATCTTTTCAATGAGGGGTAGATGTCTCTAGCCGCGTGGTTGCGGCGGAGCCTGTAGGGGTTCGAGACTGGTTTCAATGCGACGCAGTCGCCATTCCCGTCCAGGACGCGAGCGGAGCGGTTCGCCTTTGGTCATGTCGGCCTGATCCGGATTTGCCAGGCCTTGAACGTGTAGAACTTGAAGTTCCTGAAGCAATGCGGGATTCGTTGACACCAGTTCCAGCCAGGCCTTTGAGTAAGTGAGCGGTAAGGTCGGCATGGCAATTTCGATGGGATACCGGCAGACGATTTCTTCGGGCGTGATCGTCAGGATCGGCGTCTTCTCGGCATTTTGCATTCGAGAGGCGCCAGTCGGCAGCATCATGCCGTTATACCAGAGTTCCCGGAAGGTTTTTTTGGAATCTTCCGTCAGCAGTTTACCGCCTTCGAGGACGAAGAACTCGCGGTCCAGCAATTCATTGGCGACAGCGTGACGCGGATCACTGCCGGAGGCGGCCTGGCGATCGGGCGGCAGGGTCGACTTGCCCCAGGGGAGATAAACGCTAAGCAGGCCGGCCGCCGCTTGCTTGGCGAGCAAGACGTTCTCT
>Ga0105046_10000778_pt1 | contig 46441 bp, 38 predicted proteins | sample MAT03_FD_78385 | JGI IMG/M metagenome (GOLD analysis project Ga0105046, IMG submission 78385) | Freshwater microbial communities from Lake Fryxell liftoff mats and glacier meltwater in Antarctica - MAT-03 (megahit assembly) | ecosystem: Environmental > Aquatic > Freshwater > Ice > Liftoff... | reverse complement strand
GCGGGTGGAGTCGGGGCGGGTGGAGAGACTGTGGGCGTCGCACTGGGAACAGTGGCGGACGGTGCAGTGGTCTTGGAACAGCCGGTCACACAGACCAGCCCGAGAGCGACAGCTGCTAAAGGTCCGCGCCAACAATGCCAACTTGCCATGACTTTTGCCTTCGTCCACACCATGAAAAAGACAGGGGCACGCACATCACGTACCCCTGTTGAAGTTTGGCGTGGGATAGACTTCCAGCCTGTCAAATCAGGCGACATGACAGGCTGGAAGCCTATCCCACGAAAACAGACTTCCGAAGTCTGAGGAGACTTCGGAAGTCCGCGACGTCCACTAGTCCAACCGATAACCTTCCGCGTATTGCGGCTTGATCAGGTCGGCCACATGCGGGGTCTTCAGCGACGAGAGGTTGGTGACCACAAGATTCTTCGCGTCCCACTCGACCTTCTCGCCCCACTCGCCCATCGCACCGTCTTTGCCTCCGGTGGCTGCGGCCCACACGGCGAGATTGCCCAGCAGAATGGTTTCGGTCAGCGGGCCCGCGCGGTCGATGAAGTTCGACTTACAGATCGTCGGATCGTTGGCAAGCTTGGCGCGGAACAACTCGTACATGTTGTTGAGGTCGTTGTTCCCCTTGTCTTCGGCCTTCTCGAAGTCGACCTTGACCTTCTGGACACCCTTCAACTCGTAGACGCCACAGTAGTCGTCCGTGCTATAGAACGCCCCCTTGTCGCCGACGATCAGCACGCCGCTATCGGAGACATTGTTGATGCCGTGCTTCGCGAAGACTTCCATGGGCGGCTTGTTCCCTTTGCGGTCGTACCACCAGAACGGAATTGCGGGCCGATTCTTCGTTTCAGGCATCTCGAACTTGATGACCGAGCTGGCGGGGAAGCTGTCGAAGTCGTGGCCAGTCGACTTGGCCTGGACCGAGATCGGATCGCGCAGTTCGCAAGAGGCGAACGGCACCGTCAGCTGATGGCAGGCCATGTCGCCGAGAGCTCCCGTGCCGAAGTCCCACCATCCACGATGCTGGAACGTGTGGTAAATCCCTGGCCAGAATTCGCGAGCAGGAGCCACGCCCAGCCAGCTCTTCCAGTCGACCCCCTCGAGGGCCTTGGCAATTTCTTCCTTCTTCTTAGCGATGATTTTGTCAGCGCTCTCCGCATCTTCCGCTCTCGCTTCCGCGGAGAACTTTTCCAGGGTCATGCGGCGACCGGGGCCTTGGGCCCAGACGGGCCGGTTCGACCAGGCGAACACTTCCTTAAGGGTTCCCAGAACGCCCGATTGAATTTGGGCAATCGCTTCACGGGACGAGTCGAGCGCGGTCCCTTGATTTCCCATTTGGGTGCAGACGCCGGTTTCCTTCGCCGTATTCGCCAGCAAGCGGGCTTCGTAAATCGTACGAGTCAGTGGCTTCTGCGTGTAGCAGCTGATCCCCAGACGCATGCATGCCAGAGTGATCGGGCCGTGCATGTGGTCGGGTGTGCTGACCGTAGCGATATCGATCTGCTTGCCATACTTGGCCAGCAGTTCGCGATAGTCGGTGAACTTCTCGGCCTCTTTGAAACCGTCCGAGGCTCCCTTGCTGGCCAGTGTGCCACGGTCGACATCACAGATCGCCAGCACCTTACCGAACGTCGCAGCGTTGCTTGAGTCGCTGCCCCCTTTGCCTCCCACTCCGAAGCTGACAACATTGAGCTTCTCATTGGCGGAGCGTTCTGCAGCGCGAGTATCGATCGCGCCTCCGACGAATACCGCAGCCCCGATGGCGGACGTGTTCTGAATGAACGTACGACGTGACGAATGTCGACTCATGCGACTCTCCTGGCAGTAAGACTGTGGTGAAGCCCAATGTTAGCGCGGCAGCCGGTCTGCCCCAGCGTGAGAAATCGTAACCATGTATTCGGGAAGTTGACAGCCATCCAGCGTGGGCATGGCTCGACACTTCCATCACTTCAAGCCCCCCACTCGCATCCTCTCCAGCCGTCCGTTATCATTTTCCCCCTGACTCCAACGCCCCGTTGCGGGCCTTCCGTTCCGGGGTCTTTGTCTTGACCCGCGTTCACTTTTGACACCACTGAGGTTGCCGTGATCATTGTCCTCAAGCCTGGCTTCACGGAGGCTCAGCTTAAGCATGTGACTGACCGCATTGAAGAAATGGGCTTCCGTCATGAAGTCAGCCGGGGAGAGCAGCGAACTCTCGTGGGCGTGATCGGTGACGAGGACAAGCTGCGGAATGCGCCGCTCAAGGCGATTCCGGGCGTTGAGGAAGTGATGGGGATTTTGAAGCCGTACAAACTGGCGAGTCGGGAATTCCGTCAACAACCCAGCATCTTCGATCTCGGTCACGGGGTGAAAATCGGTGGCGGGCATTTGATCCTGATCGCGGGTCCGTGTGCGATCGAGGGGGAAGAGCTCCTGTATGACATCGCGACGAAGGTGAAAGCTGCCGGGGCCAATGTCCTGCGCGGGGGAGCCTTCAAGCCTCGCACCAGCCCCTACAGCTTCCAAGGCATGGGTGAAGCGGGCCTGAAGTTGCTGCGGAAAGTCGGCGACGAACTCAAGATGCCGATCGTGACGGAGGTTATGGACCCTCGCCAAGTCGAGCTGATCGATCGTTACACCGATATGTTCCAGATCGGTGCTCGCAATATGCAGAACTTCAACCTGCTGAGCGAAGTCGGCCAGACCAAGCGGCCCGTACTGCTGAAGCGCGGGATGAGCGCTTCGATCGAAGACCTGCTCATGTCGGCGGAGTACATCCTCGCCAGCGGCAATCAGCAAGTGATCCTCTGCGAGCGCGGCATCCGCAGCTTCGACAAGTCGACCCGCAACCTGCTCGATTTGGCAGCTGTGCCGAACTTGCATGGTTTGTCTCACCTGCCGGTCGTCGTCGACCCGAGCCATGCCACCGGTCGTCCCGATCTGATCCCCAGCATGTCGCTGGCTGCGATCGCTGCTGGGGCGGACGGCGTGCACGTCGAAGTCCACAGCTGCCCGGAAAAAGCGACAAGTGATGGTCCGCAAGCTCTGTTGCCGCCGCAATACGCCGAACTCGTGAAGCAGATGCGAGGAATCGCGACGCTGATGGGGATGGTGATTGATCCGCTGGCAGCGTGAGGAAGTTTTTAGTCGTCAGTTTTCAGTTTTCAGTTTCGGAAGCCCGAAATTCGAAATCCTCTGACTGGTGACTGACAACTGACAATTTGCTTCTACATCGCTGTGCTACGCAGAGCCTTCGCGTCGCGGCTCAGCGGTTCTGACTCTCAACTCTCAACTCTCAACGGTCTCTTATGCGACGTTATCTGATTGCCGGAAACTGGAAGATGAACACGACCCTGGCCTCGGCGACTGCCTTGGCGAAGGGGATCGTGGCGGCGGCTCCGCAGAAGCTGGCCAAGGTCGACGTGCTGGTCGCTCCACCGGCCCCGTATCTGCTGGCTGTGCGAGATGTGGTGCAGGGGTCGGGAGTCGACCTCGGGGCGCAGAACGCGTCGGAGCAGGCTCCGGGAGCGTTCACTGGCGAGTTGGCTCTGGAGATGCTTTTGGACACTGGTTGCAGCTCAGTCATCCTTGGCCATAGCGAACGCCGTGCGATCTACGGCGAGACCGATGCGATCGTCAATAAGAAGGTCCACGCAGCTCTCGCCAAAGGGCTGCAAGTCGTGCTGTGCGTCGGTGAATTGCTCGAAGAACGCAAAGCCGAGCAGACCAACCAAGTCCTCGACACGCAGATGACCGGCAGCTTGGCCGGTGTGACGGACGCTCAGCTGGCCCACGTCGTGATCGCGTACGAACCCGTGTGGGCGATTGGCACCGGATTGACAGCTTCTCCGGCTCAAGCCCAGGCCGCCCATGCCCATCTTCGCAACTGGCTGACCGCTCGTTACAATGCCCAGTCCGCTGGTGCGACGCGCATCCTCTACGGAGGAAGTGTGAAGCCCGACAACGCTCGCGAACTTCTGTCACAACTGGATGTCGACGGAGCACTGGTCGGCGGAGCCAGTCTCAAGCCAGAACAGTTCGTCCCGATCATCGAGGCCGCTGTGGCTGTGGCAGGCTAGGTGCAGTGAGTGTTCATCCGCAACCAAAAGTCGGGCAGACATTCCTGTCTGTCTTGCCTGCAAGCGGGGTCGTCCACACTCTGGTGTGTTTTTCAAGTCGGTTCATCAGGAAAGGCAGACAGGAATGTCTGCCCCACTGTGAAAGGGTTCATTCCCGTGCAGATCCTCGCCTATGTCCTGCAGACGGTCGTTCTGCTGTTGAGCTTCTTTATGATCGTGCTGATCCTCCTGCAACGGGGACGCGGCGGCGGTTTGGCGGGAGCATTCGGTGGTGCCGGGGGCCAGAGTGCCTTCGGAGCCAAGGCCGGTGACGCGTTCACCCGGATCACTGTGGTCGTCGCCCTGTTGTGGGCCATGACAGCCGGGGTCTGCGGCATCGTCATGCGGAAAGCCAATGCCGAGGGCTCGCGGGCCTCTGGGCTGGCCGATGAAAAAGAAGAGGCGGACAAGAAGGACGGCGAACTCAAGAATGCTCCGTCGACCGGAGGAGCTAAGGGCGATGGAGCGACCGCTCCACCGTCAGAGACCTCCGCTCCGGCATCCACGACCGAGCCAGTCGCCCCGGCGGCGGAAGGCGATCAGCCCGCGGCTACCGAAGGAACACCGGCTCCAGCGGCGACAGAGCCAGCGGCACCAGCCACTGAAGCCCCACCCACTGATGAAGCAGCGACTCCGGCCGCACCTGCGACCACTGAGCCGGCTCAGCCCGCAGCGCCTGCAGCGGAAGCCACTCCGGTCCCGGCAGCTCCTGTTTCTGAGACGCCGGCTGCTGCTGCACCTGAAGCTCCCGCTGCTGATGCTCCCAAGCCATAGTGTGCGAGTCGGTCGCCGGAGAGTGGGAGGGCAAAGCTGCTGCTGAGCCGCTTCCCCGGTTGACGCTTTCTGGCAGTCGCGGCTCAGCAGGAGCTTCGCCATTCCGGTATTGGATTCCCTGAAGCTGAACTCATTCGATTGGAACGAACTCAGTGTTGCTCAGCATGACCGGGTTTGGGAGTGCCCAGGCAGAGAATGGCGGTTTCGCTGTCTCAGCTGAGGTGCGGTGCGTGAATAATCGACATCTCAAGGTATCGGTGCGATGCCCCGATTCGTGGTCTTCCAAGGAACATGAAATCGAAAAGCTGATCCGCCAGGCAATTGCCCGCGGAACAGTGAATGTCAGCCTCCGAGTGCAGGCCATCGGCCCCCGCGGAGACTCCCTCATTAATGAGCCATTACTGGTGGCCTATTGGCACCAGCTGCGGACGATTTGCGGTCCTCTGTCTGCTCCGCTCCCGTCGATCGGTGAACTGCTGGCCTTGCCTGGCGTGGCGATGGACGTTGCTGGAGCGGGGGTTTCGGACGAGGACTGGAAGCTGGTCGAACAAGCCGTGACTCAAGCTCTGGTCAAGGTCCAGGAGTTCCGGGCCCGCGAAGGGCAGGAGATGCGGGACGAGATGCTGTCGCTGGTTCGCGACCTGCGTCAGTGCCGCCAGGATGTCCTCGAACGGGCCCCGCTCGTCATCACTCACTACCGCGATAAAATTCGTGATCGAGTGACTCAACTGCTCAGCGGCACCGGGTCGACCGTCTCCGACCAAGACTTGGTCCGCGAGGTCAGCCTCTTCGCCGACAAGTGCGACATCACAGAAGAGCTATCACGGTTGCAGTCGCATCTGGGTCAATTTGAGGACTCGCTCAACGCCCAACCCTCCGCCGGACGCAAGCTGGACTTCCTCTGCCAGGAACTCAACCGCGAGGTGAACACCATCGGCTCGAAGTCGAACGACGTGGCGATCACTCACCGCGTCGTTGATGCGAAGGCCGTCGTCGAGAAGCTGCGAGAGATTGTGCAGAATGTGGAGTAGAGGAGCTGTCAGCCATCAGCTTTCAGCAGTCAGCCAGAATGGCCTGAGACTCTTCCGTGGTGCTGTTTCGAAACCGAACCCTTGATCCGCGATGCGGATCGATTGCTGAAAGCTGATGGCTGATGGCTGATGGCTCATCTCTTCCGCCCCGCGTTCTCGTCCTCTCTGGTCCTTCGGGGAGTGGCAAGTCGACGATTGTGCAGCGGCTGGTACGCGAGTGTTCGGCACCACTGCGGCTTTCAATATCGGCCACGACGCGGCCCCCTCGTCCGGGGGAAATCGACGGCCAACACTATTACTTTCTGACCTTGGAAGAGTTCGAAGCTCGGCGTTTGCGGGGGGAGTTCCTGGAGTGTGCCGAGGTCCATCGGACGGGCAACTGGTACGGGACTCTGTGGTCGGAAGTGGATGTGGCGCAGGAGTTTGGGAAGTGGTCGCTTTTAGAGATTGATGTCGAGGGCGCCCGGAGCGTCATGGACATGTACCCCGGAGCGGTGACGATCTTCGTGACCCTGCCGTCACTCGATGAATACGAGCGGCGGCTCAGGTCGCGAGGGACCGAATCGGAAGAGGTTCTCCAACGTCGTTTGCAGACGGCGCGCGAGGAGCTTAAACTAGTCGATTGCTACCGATTTCGGGTGGTTAACGACAATCTGGATCAGACGGTCCGAGAAATCTGCCAGATCCTGTCGGAACAAGAGGCGGAACTTCATGCTCGATGAACTGAAAGAAGACTGGATCGTCCACAAGGTGGGCGGTCGATTCAAGCTCTCGACGCTGATCCAGAAGCGTCTGGTCCAGCTCAACAAAGGCGCTCCCCCGCTCGTCGAAGAGTTGGGAAAGCCCTCAATGCACACGGTCGTGCGAGAGATTCTGGAAGACAAGATCTTCCTGGACGCCTCGAATGATGTTGTGATGGCCGTTGACGACGCTCCAGACCCGAGCGGCGCTCCTAACCTCGACGACCTCTAAGGATGTAGGACGGGCTCTCCAGCCCGTCCCCTTCTGCACGCTGCTGTCGTGATCCTCCGCTTGGCATCGAGCGAACGCGATCAGACTCATTCACGTTCCGATCCACCGCTCGGGGACGGCCTAGAAGGCCCTCCTACCTCTGAATCCACGAGGGCTATTTCCGATATCCGGGAATCAGCTCTCTTGTTTTGTTGCTGACCGGTTCGATTTCCGGTTACCACCCCGTGGCCCCTTGCTCGTTTGCAGCCAGAGGTCTAACTTCCCGTGATGTCCACTCGCGTGATGCAGGCAGCTGTCCTGGTCCCGCTCTCCCAGTCCGTCAGGAATTCCAGCATGCCCACTGCCGCCGCAGCTGCTCCCGCCAAGTCCGCTTCCGCTGACCACAAGTCTCTGCCTTACAAGGTCAAGGACATGAGCTTGGCCGAGTTCGGTCGCAAGGAACTCGACATTGCCGAGCACGAGATGCCCGGCCTGATGGCCACCCGCGAAAAGTACGGCCCGAAGAAGCCACTGGCTGGCGTCCGGATCACCGGCTCGCTGCACATGACGATCCAGACTGCGGTGCTGATCGAGACGCTCAAGAATCTGGGAGCGGACGTTCGCTGGGCCTCGTGCAACATCTTCTCGACCCAAGACCACGCAGCTGCGGCCATCGCGGCCACGGGTACACCGGTCTTCGCCTGGAAGGGCGAGACCCTCGAAGAATACTGGTGGTGTACGTGGGAAGCGATCATGTTCCCCGGACAGAAGGGGCCAGAGCTGATCGTCGATGATGGTGGCGACGTGACCCTGCTCGTCCACAAGGGTTTTGAGATGGAGAACGGCGACAAGTGGGTCGACTCTCCGAGTGACAATCATGAAGTCATGGTCATTAAGGATCTGCTCAAGAAGATCGCCAAAGAACAGCCCGGCATCTTTCACACAATCATTAAGGACCTGAAGGGTGTTTCTGAAGAAACAACCACGGGGGTTCACCGCCTGTACGAAATGGCCAAGGCGGGCAAGCTGCTCTTCCCAGCGATTAACGTCAACGACAGCGTCACCAAGGCGAAGTTCGACAACCTGTACGGTTGCCGGGAGTCACTGCTCGACGGCATCAAGCGGGCGACCGACGTGATGATCGCAGGCAAGGTTGGCGTCGTCTGCGGTTATGGAGACGTGGGCAAGGGCTGTGCGGCAGCGCTGCGAGGCATGGGCGCTCAAGTCATCGTGACCGAGATTGACCCTGTCTGTGCTCTGCAAGCTGCCATGGAGGGCTACCGCGTCATGCCGATCGAGGATACCCTCGGAACTGGCGACATCTATGTGACTACCACCGGAAACAAAGACATCATCCGCCTGGAACACATGGAGAAGATGAAGGACCAGGCCATCGTCTGCAACATCGGCCACTTCGACAACGAAATCCAAGTCGACAAGCTCAACGATCGCAAGGACGTCAAGCGTCTGAACATCAAGCCGCAGGTCGACAAGTACACCTTCCCCAAGGGCAACAGCATTTACATGCTGGCGGAAGGCCGCCTCGTGAATCTCGGCTGTGCGACTGGCCATCCGAGCTTTGTGATGAGCAACAGCTTCACCAACCAGACGCTCGCTCAAATCGAACTGTGGGCGACTAAGGACACCCGCAAGATCGGCGTGACCGTCCTGCCGAAGAAGCTCGACGAAGAAGTCGCCCGTTTGCACTTGGCCAAGATCGGTGTGAAGTTGACGGTGCTCTCGAAGGATCAGGCTGATTACATCGGCGTGCCCGTGGAAGGACCGTACAAGACCGATCACTACCGCTACTAAGAAAAGCTGTCAGCCATCAGCCAATAGCCATCAGCCAAGAGTGGCGATCAGTGAACCCGCCCGGAGCCATCCGGGCGGGTTCTTTTTTTTCTCCCACAGACGAATCCGAATAACTGTCGGGGGGAAATACTGTTCCCGCGCTCCCGTAACGCACAAACGAGGGGAACACCGGCGCAAGTCCGGAGACGGGTCGGCGATTCGGCCTGCACTCGAACAACGCCGCTTCACAGACAGTTGAGAGGACGTTCCGTATGATGGACGCGACCTCTCGACTTCCGAGGACTTCCGAGGTCTTCGGGTCACAGCTGTCGAGTCACATTCATCCCCGGAGTACTGGCCCATGGGCACTCGATTTCGACACTGGTTCTGCGTTTCCTGCTGTGTCTTGGGGCTGTGGTCCCTGCGGAGTTCCGACTCGGTCGCCGAGGACAATTTCGCGTCACTCTCGCCGCTGAATGCGGTTAACCGGGCCGCCGTACTGAAGTCCGAGTTCTTATATGACAAGGCCCCTTTCCCCGAGGTCCATGCCTCGACGATCTCCGAAACCCCGGCCGGGCTGATCTGCGCCTTCTTTGGCGGGACTGAAGAAAAAGACGATGACGTAGGGATCTGGACGACTCGTCAGATCGATGGCAAATGGTCTGACCTCGTCGAGGTCGCGAATGGGATGCAACATAAAACGCTCCGTTACCCGTGTTGGAACCCGGTTCTCTTTCAGTATCCGGGTGGACCGCTCCAGCTGTACTACAAGGTCGGCCCGACTCCCAGTACCTGGTGGGGGATGCTGATGGAGTCGACCGACAGCGGGCTCACTTGGAGTCGCCCGGTCCGCCTGCCCGCGACGATCGACGGACCCGTGAAGAATAAGCCGATCTTGCTTAAGGACGGGGCTTTGCTCTGCCCGTCTTCCTCGGAGGGAGATGGCTGGCTCACCCACTTTGAGATCACCCGCGATCGAGGTCACACATGGGAACGCATCGGCCCCGTAAACACTCAGGAGGAATTCGGTGCGATCCAGCCAACGATCCTGCAGCACGCCAACGGAGATCTGCAAGCTCTGTGTCGCACGCAGCAAATGGTGGTCACGACCACGACTTCCAAGGACGGCGGACTGACTTGGAGTCGGATGGAGCGGACCGAACTGCCGAATCCGAATTCGGGTTTCGATGCGGTGACCCTCTCCGGAGGCGGACATCTGCTGGTTTACAACCACACTCAACGGAACGTCGGTGAGCCGCGCGCGCGCGGCTTGCTGAATATCGCCCTCACCGATGATGGAGTGCAGTGGAAGGCGGCTCTCGTGTTGGAGAACAGCCCGTTCGAGTACTCTTACCCTTGTGTGATTCAAACCCGCGATGGCCTCGTGCATGTGCTCTACACTTGGCGAAGAGAGAAGGTCAAGCACCTCGTCATCGATTCGACGAAGCTGAAGACCGAGCCCATCACTCATGGGATCTGGCCGGGCCTGCCGAAAGCGGGACAGGAATGAGGTCCCCCTTGGGGGAGGACTGCCGCATTGTGAATACTCGCTTCTATGCTCTCGCTAAAGCTGCCCACAACCCCTACATTCACCTGTGAGAGCATACTGTGTGAGTCGCTCAAATCTCCCCACGACGGATGAGGGGCCAAGCATGCATACGAGGCACGGAGTTGCTCTGCGACTCGCTACTTTTGTGGCGAGTTTTTGGGCTGCGATAGCGACATCAGCCGACGCACCTCGTGCCGATTTTCGTCCGTTGGATTCCGTGGCCGTGGCTCCCGTCGGCCGCTTCGTTGATCGAACTTATCAAGACGAATCCGGCTCACACCGGTACATGATCTACTTGCCTCCGGGATACTCCTCTGACCGCCGCTGGCCAGTCGTCCTGTTTCTGCACGGAGCGGGGGAGCGAGGGAGCGACGGGGTCAGTCCCTGTGATGTCGGACTGGGTCCCGTATTGCGTCATTCGCCGGAGCTGTACCCTTGCGTGGTCGTGTTTCCCCAGTGCGAAACTTGGGACGCCCCGATTTTTTCGAGTTGGTCGCCGGAATCCCCCAGCGGGCGTCGGGCACTCGCGATCCTGAATGAGGTCGAGCGAACCGAATCGATCGACATCGCTCGTCGCAGCCTTACCGGATGGTCGATGGGCGGTTACGGTGTGACAGCGATCGCGTCCCACAATCCGGAACACTGGCAGTCGGCTCTCGCGATCTCGGGAGGATTCGAGGGAACAACATCAGCTCCACTCCAGAGTCTTCCGCTCTGGATCATTCACGGGGCGCAGGACACCATCGTCTCGGTTGAAAAGTCCCGTGACCTGGCCAAGTCACTCGGGCTGCCCGTTGCCCATTCCCGGTATGACGAAGTGCAGCGGGCCGGACACGAGGTCTGGGAGTCGGTCTATTCCGAACCTCGCGTCGCACAGTGGTTGCTCTCGGGAGGTCCGATTCCCGAGGTCGATTGGACTGCTCCCGTCGACCCTGCTCGACTGCCGACGGCCGATGACGGTGCTCCATTCGTGACAGCTGCGTCAGTCTCGCATGCCGTCAGTCTTCGGATCGGGAACGACGCTCTCCGCATGATCTCTGCGGGCATCCCCGAGTCCGTCAAAACGGATCGGCTCCAAGGCACGCTCCCGGATATTCGGGAATCATTGACCGTCGATGGCGAGACCTACCAGCTCTCGCTCACCCAATTGACCTACACGGCCAAGCTCGCCTCTGTGGAACTCTCGGCCCAGGCGACCGCTGAAATCCGGGCCGACCTGGGCCTGAGACTGGAGTTGCGAATCGGATCGGCCTCGCTCCGGGCACAAAGATTCGAGGCGAGTACCGCTCCATTTCGAATCGTCATTGGTCACCGGCGGCCAGTCCCACTAAGTGTCCTCATCCAGCCGCGCGTCCGTGACCAGAAGCTGACGCTGCTGCTCCGCGACACAGCGTTTCCGATCCCCGACGACAATTGGTACGTCGAAAAGCCGAGCGACATCCGAATCACAGGGAGCAAATTTACTCGGCACGAGATCGAAACCGGAATTGTGGGAGGCTTGTACACCCGCAAAACTGAGGTCGAGGAACAGGTTCGGTCTGTGATCCCCCGTTTGATCGAGCGGGTCGAACAGCGCCTCGTTATCGAAGATTCTTCCCAGTTCACGCGTTGGCTCTGGCCGTTTCCGGTCTATCAACCTCGCCTGCGCTGGACGGCAGAAGCCTTGGCCGTGGATGGTCACGGAATGACGATCGAGCTGGGGGCACACTTGGGAGCCAGCCACCCGAGGTCCGTCCGGGAACCGATGCTTCATCGCACCGGCATGGCCAAACTACCGATCGAGTGCCGGACCTCGACCGATCTGCATGTCACCATGGATACATTGTTGATGGAAGTCGTCTCCGAAGAGTTCGCCTCATCGGGGAGTGCTCGAATCAATGTGCTCGATCTTCCCCAGTCCAAATTACAAGAGCCCTGTTTTCACATGTTCGCCCAACCTGATCGGATGCGAAAGGTTCTCCCCGGTCTGGCGCCTGGTGCGGAAATTCAGGCGGTGCTGGCCCTTTCCGGTCCGTTCCAATGGCGAGGGAAATCTCCCCCCCAGGGGCGGGGCGGACTGGCTCAGCTGACGATTCCTCAGGCCCAGCTGGAAGTCTTCAGCCGCTTGCGGGAGGAGACACCTTGGAGTGCCGCAGGACGGTTTTCGATCGCACTCGACCAGCAGATCGAAATCTCCTGCGAGTCGCCCCCCATTGGTCCACCCCGGATTGGGTTGTATTGGTCGGACGATCCGGACTTGACTGTCACGTCGCTGACCACAATTGAAGAGCAGGCGATCAAAGATCTCGAACATGATGTTCGCACAGCCTGGGTCGGCTGGTCACAAACTCGAAACGTGGCCCCCGCTGCCGCCGAGGACTTCGTACTCGGTGATTCCCGGATGCGGCTCGACTCTCTCGCCCTGGGCCCACGTTCGATTGATGTCCACCTTAAAGCTCCGATGGCTCAATTGACCGTGACTGGAAGCAGCCCGCTGCTGTACCGCGTGCGAGGTTGGAACACCAATTGGAGCCGAACGCGGACTCTCGAACCCGGACAGACCCATCGCTATGAGGTCCATGATCCACTGGAATGGCAAATCCTCTCTGTCAGAGGGGAGACGTACACACTCCAGCCCGGTGAAGTCGCCCGCTGGGATGAACAGCAGGGGATCAGCTACGAACCGCCTCGCCCCACAGGGGCTCCAGTGACAACACTCATGGGTGATCGATGAGGTCACTGAGTTCCTGTGAAAGTAGTGAACTCTGAAGAGGGTGTCGTATCCCGACACGCCGCAGTGACGACTTTAGATTTCGAGTTGCTGGAAGTGGTCGCTGGTCTGGCTGCCTCAGTCGCGACGTAATGCGAACAACTGAGGTACGGACTGCGGATAAGCAACACTCTCTGTCAGCAATGTCCCCGAACCATCGGTCGTCCGGCGTTCAAACCACGCGCGGACGGCATCGGCCTCCGCCTGGCCGCCGGGGTGACCGGGATACACGACCACGGTCAGTATCCCGCCTGAAGCCAGAGACAGCAGGGAAAACTCCAGCGCCGTCAGCGTGGATCGCGTCGTCGTAATACAGCTCTTGTCCGTACCGGGGAGGTATCCCAAGTTGAACATCACTGCTCCGATCCGACCGACTGACTCCTGCGGAAGATGTTCCGACATCTCTGCATGATCGGCCTCGATGCAGAGAACTTGTGCCTGGCGATCAAGGGGCTCGTGATCGCTGCCCGTTCGCAAACGTAACTCGCAGGGGACCATCTGCTCTTTCAATCGAGCAGCTGTTCGGATCAGAGCCAGCGGCTGGATGTCGAATGCCCAGACCGTTCCCAGCGGCCCGACGAGTCGAGCAAGAAACGCTGTATCGTGCCCGTTCCCCGCAGTGGCATCAATGGCGAGCGTCCCGCACACTTGGGATGCCAGCAGGTCGTGGGTTTGTTGAGTGACGGGCTTCATGATTCGGTCAACGGCCAGGGGATTCGGTACCGAATGTCGACCTCGCGCTCAAGGGGCGTCCGCGAAACCAGGTGCGAGGCGAACTGCCGGGCAAAGAACGGGGCCTGTAAAGAACCCTTCGAAGCCAACCCATTCATGTATCCCAGCTGAGGGTATCGCCGGTGGAGTCCTATCACCGGGTTCAACTGCTTCAAGATGGGGCGCACAGCAGTTTGGTGATCGACGACCTCGTAAGGCAGTTGCAGCAGCGTCTTCAGCGAGTCGACCAAAGTCAGCCGCCCCTCGAGAGTGGGGCCAGAATCGAGACTGCGCCAATCATAGGTCGCTCCGACTCGAAAGAGACGGGGCTCGTGGCTGGAGTGAAAGGGAGCCACCGGGGCAATCCACACACCGCCGTGGATGATGCGATGCTCCGTCCAGTCGGGAATTCGCACCGTCAGGATTTCTCCGCGCGCGGGATTGAACTCGACGTTCGAAAACCACGGATTGGAGCGAGCGTCAATCCCCTGGCAGAAGACCACGGCTCGCGCTCGCAGCCCCCAACGCGGAACATCGACCTTCCCACTGGGAGGGCGAAACTCCTTCTGAGCCGCGAGCGTCGCTTGATCCGCTCCCCCCACGGCCGGATCGGAGCTAGCCTCGCCCTCGTCGTCCAGCCGAAGGTCATCCGGCAGCAACAACTCTCCACTCCGGTAGCACCCCTCCTGAATGAACCGCGCGCGCGATCGAACCAAGAACGCTGCGACATCCAGCTGTCCACCTTGCAGCAACTCGCAGCTGCCCAGTGGAGCCGAGAGACCTTCCGGGAGTTCCGGATTCTCTTCCAGCAGACCCTTATATTCCGGGGATCGTATCCGCTTCTCGAAGGACTCTCGCTCTTGTGGCGAGGTGAACACTTTTAACATCGCAGTATCTCGAAGCAGCGGGCACCCCAACTCGTTCTCCATGCGGCGATAGAATTCCCAAGCCGCCGCCCGCAGCTCTTCCCAACGCGATGTCTTGACGAGACGCTGCCCGGTCACCGGAGTGATCAGCCCGGCGGCAATCCGTGATGAGGTCACCGCAGCCTCGCGGTCGATCACTATCACGCGGGCTCCCAGCGCACGCAGCTCCCACGCCAGGCACGTGCCTGACAACCCTTGTCCCACGATGATGAAATCGACCACTGTCATCCCTGGATCGTAACGTGAACCTCACACTGATCCATCCTGGCATCGCCAATAAAAAAGCCCAGAGGCTGCAACCTCTGGGCTTGGGGATCTGCAAAACTCGATGAGGAGCTACAGCTTATTCAGCTCATCCAAGATCGTCTGCTCGTTGGCCAGTATCTCGGCCAGGAACAGGTGGTGAGCTGTCTCGGCGTCCTCTTCGCTGCATTCGACTGTGGCCAGTTCGACGACGGCAGACTGGTTTGTGACGATGTGCTTGAGGAAAAACGCAGCTGAGACGTAATGCAGGCTGGTGTAGTCAACGGGGTAGATGCCGTAGTCGAGCGTTTCGCCCTCATCATCGAGCCAGTGGACAATCTTGCGGACCGAGTTCTGTTGCTGGTGAGCCAGCCGGAGAATTGTGTCTCGCATATCCTTGTGAATGGGGGACCATGGATACGCTTCAGCGGCGTATTGCAGGAGGCTGCGCCCGGTTGCGATGAGGAGTTCGTTCACTTGTGTGGGGGTGACAGCAGACATAGCGGATCAGTCAGCAGGAACGAAACGGAGCGGGAAGACAGTCGCCCTTCGCTCCGCGAAAGAGCGCTCTTTCGCGGAGCGAAGGGTGTCTGTGGAATGCCGTGCGAAAGGAAACAGTGCACCCTTATTTGAACAGGGAACTCGCGACGAATTGTGCTGTTCGGCTGAGGTCGTCCTGAAGCGGACTGGCACCGAGGATCAGCAGCGGAAGTGTGATGAGGGCGACGTACCAGCCGACGAGGGCGGGAGCCTCGACCGGTCGCCGATCGGCGGGCGGGGGATCGATGAAGATGGTCTTGAGCACTCTCAAATAGTAGTAGAGGCTGAAGGCGGTGTTCAGGCCGCCGATGGCGACAAACACCCACATGATCCAGTGGACCGAGCCGGCTTTGAAAGCCGACAGGAAGATCAACACTTTGGCGAAGAATCCCCCGAACGGCGGCATCCCCACCAAACTGAAGAAGCTGCAAGCCAGGCAAATACAGAGGACCTTAGTCGCCGGGCCGCCGGAGATGAGACCGCGATACGCGGAGATTTCCTCGCTGAACGTTTCGTTCCGGACGAGGGCCACGACCGCGAACGCCGTCAAGTTCATGAACAGGTAGACCGCCAAGTAGTAGGTCAGCCCTTCGACGCAGTGGACCGCTTCCTCTGACGGGTTGATCTTCGATCCATCGGGAGCGTTGAGCGTCACGAGCAATGCCGAGACGGCCAGCAGCATGTACCCGGCATGCGCGATCGTCGAGTAGGCCAGCAGACGCTTCATGTTCGTCTGCGTGTAGGCTGCGAGATTGCCGAAGGTCATGCTGATGACCGCCATCACGCCCAGGCCAATCCCGAGGAACGTCGACAGACTCTGCAAGACCGGAACCTCGCCATCAAAGCCCAGCACGAACCGCACCATCAGTGCGAACGCCGCCGCCTTCGAACCCACTGACAGGAAGCCGCCGACTTCGGCACTGGCCCCCTCGAACGCATCCGGAGCCCAGAAGTGAAACGGCACCAGCGACAGCTTAAAGGCCAACCCGACCAGGATCATGATGATCCCCAGCACCAGCGTAATCGTCTCGCCGCTGGCCAAGGAGAAAGCATTCGATCCCATCAGGAAGGCGAAGCGATCACCCATCTCCGGGATCGTCCCCGACCCCAACAGACCCGCGATCAAGCTGATCCCGTAGAGCATGACGCCCGCGGTTCCAGCTCCGTACACGACGTACTTGAGAGCGGCTTCGCTCGACAGCTTCCGCCCCTTGAGGAAGCCGACCATCACGTAGCTCGGCACCGACATCATCTCGATGGCCACAAACAGCATCAACAAGTGATTCGTACTCACCGCCAGCAGCATGCCGACCGTGGACCCGCACATCAACACGTAGAAGTCGGGACCGTCTTCGCTATCCGGAATCCCGGTCAACACGGTCAGCGTGATGACCAGTACCAGAAACAGCAGCAGGCCGAGTCGGAAAAATGTCCCGAAATGGTCATGCATCAATAGACCGGAAAAGAAGGGGCCAATCGTGCCGACGCCGTCGGGGCTCAGTTGCAGAACTTCATAGAGCGTGCGGATGACTTGCGTACGGGCGTCTGGTCCCGTCTTGAGGTACATGAACTGCGCAAACACCGCCATGAAGGCCACCAGCGAACCGATGATCGCCGTCCAGCAGGGCGGAATCTTCTTGTCACAGCCCATGACGCGCGACAACAGCAACAGCACGATCGTCGCGCTGAGGATCACTTCCGGTACGAAAATCTCCACCGAGCGGGGGAGTTCGCGGAGCAGATCTTGGATCAGGGTGTTCGCACTCATGGGATTGCAGGTTCCGATTCAACCAATCAGTGTCAACCGTCCGGTGAGAACGCCGTTGCCGAGAGCTTCACCGCGTCAACAAACTTACGTCGCCAACCTTCTCACTTCGTCGACGAAACCTGAGGAACGGGAACCGCAGCGGGCTGAGAACCCGCTGAATTGCTGTACCCCACACTCAATGATTTGGTCAGAGCCTGAGTCGTGGGGTTCATCACGTCGAGCATGATCGAAGGCATGATCCCAAACACAATTGCCAAGACCAGCAAGCTCACCGCCACGCTGCTCTCGCGGCCGTTCATGTCGGTGATGTCCTCCCCGTGCGGCCCCTTGTACTCGGGACCGAAGAAGACTCGCTGGATCGTCCACAGAATATAACCCGCCGTCAGAATCACACCCGCAGCTGCGAGAACCGCCAGCGTCGGACTGAAGCCCCAGATGCTGAGGACGACGAAGGCCTCGCCGATGAATCCGCACAATCCGGGCAGTCCCAGTCCGGCGAAGAAGATTCCCACCGCGACACCGCTGTACCACGGCATCTTCTGCATCAGACCGCCGAACTTGTTCAGGTCGCGATGATGCACGCGGTCGTAGATCACGCCGACCATAAAGAACATGCCAGCCGACGAGATGCCGTGGGCGAGCATCTGGTACATCGCCCCTTGCATCCCCATCAACCAGAGATCGGGATTCTGCGTCTGACCCGCCTCATTGATCTTCCACACCGCCAAGCCGACGAGGACGTAGCCCATATGGCTGACCGAGCTGTAGGCGACCAACCGCTTAAAGTCGGTCTGAGCCATTGCCGCGAAGGCCCCGTACAGAATACTAAAGACCCCCAGTGCTACCAGGAACCACGCGGCGTACTGAGCAGCCCACGGACAGAGCGGCATGGCGATACGGATGATGCCGTAGCCGCCCATCTTCAGCAGCACGCCCGCCAGGATCATCGAGATCGGCGTGGGGGCCTCCACGTGGGCATCGGGCAACCACGTATGGAACGGGAAGGACGGAATCTTGATCGCAAAACCAATGAACAACAGGATGAACGCGATCAGCTGCATGTTCTGGTTGAAGCCGCCCTGCTCCGCGATCTCCGACAACTTGAGCAGGCTGAAGATCCCCTTGCCGCCCAGAATCTGGCCGCTGTCGAAGTAGAACATCAGCATCGCGATCAACATCAATACCGAGCCGACCAGCGTGTACAGAAAGAACTTCATCGCCGCATATTCGCGGCGCGGTCCACCCCAGACACCAATCAGGAAGTACATCGGCAGCAGCATCACTTCCCAGAAGACGTAGAACAGGAAGAAGTCGAGGGACAGAAAGACCCCCATCATCCCCGTCTCCAGCATCAGGAACAGAATCAGGTAGCCCCGAATCTTCTCCTTGATACTCCACGAAGCCACGCACGCCAGCAGGCAGACCAGTCCGGTGAGCAGCACCAGCGGCAAGCTAATGCCGTCGACGCCGAGGCGGTATTCGATGTTCCACGTCGGGATCCATTGGCAGACGACCTGCATCTGGTAGCCCGCTTCGGCCATGTTGAACCGCTGCCACATCATCAGCGACAGCAGGAACGTGACGACCGTTCCGATCAGCGCGAAGACGCGCATCCCTTCCTCCGCCTTTTTATCAAACGCCATCAGTAAGACGGCGAAGATCGTCGGAGTGAAAATCGTCAGTGAGAGGAGAGCTGCGTCGGTCATGGTTTCAGTCGATCGATGCGGAGCACTGGAAAAGTCAGAGGCAACACGAACCACACGGGTGGGCGGAGGTTACGACCTGGGGAGGAACGTAAAGACCAACACGAACAGCGACACCACCCCCAGGGCGATGAACATCACATACTGCCGGAGCCGGCCCGTCTGAATCCCCTTCAGGGAGCGTCCCGCAGCGAACGTCACTTCGCCGCAGACGTTGACCAGCCGGTCGACTACGCGCTCATCGAACGCACGATCAATGTGAGCCGTTTGAAGCGTCAGCCGACCGAACAGGTGAATCAACCCATCCAGGACTCGTTGGTCAAAGCCTTGGCACCAACGGCCCACCACATGGACCGGGCGGGTGAACATCACGTCGTAAAGTTCGTCGAACCGCCACTTCTCGATCAGGAAATCACGGATCATCCAGAACTGGCGACCAATGACCCCCGCATCCAGAATGCGGCGGCAATAGAACAGGTAGCTGATGAGCGATCCCAAGCCGGCTGCGAACAGTGCGACCCAGCCCGCTGTGGCGTGCTTCTCATGAATCTGATGGTGGCTCGGCAGTGACAGCCCGAGGTTGCCGCTGTGCTCGATACCTTCTCGCACATGAGTGGGTTCGCTACTGAGAATCTGGTGAGCCAAGCCCCCATCCTCTCCTCGGAACGCACAGAACCACGCACAGAACGCGAGGATGCACAGCGGAGCGACCATCGCCAGCGGTGACTCGTGGGCGTGTTCGTCGACATGATGATCTCGTGGTGTTCCCGCGAACGTCATGAACCACATGCGGAACATGTAGAACGCGGTAATCCCCGCTGTGACGACCGGGACGTAGAACAATAGGAAGTGCTGCGGGTTGAGCGACACGTAGGTCAGCGCCGACGCGATGATCGCGTCCTTCGAGTAGAACCCGCTGAAGTTGATCGGCAATCCGGGAATCCCGTATCCCGAGATCGCAAAGACGCCAATCAACATCGTATACGCGGTGATCGGCATCTTCTTTCGCAGGCCGCCCATCTTGGTCATGTCCTGCTCATGATGACAGCCGTGAATCACGCTGCCCGAGCACAGGAACATCAACGATTTGAAGAAGGCGTGAGTGACCAAGTGGAACAGACCCGCCATCCAGCCGCCGACGCCGAGGGCCAGCATCATGTAACCGAGTTGGCTGATCGTCGAGTACGCCAGCACTCGCTTGATGTCGGTCACCACGATCGCAATCGTCGCTCCGACAAATGCCGTGATGCAGCCGATGTAGGCAATCGTCAGCAAGACCTCGGGGGTGAACATCGGGTAGAAACGCCCAACGAGATACACCCCCGCAGCGACCATCGTCGCCGAGTGAACCAGAGCCGAGACCGGTGTCGGGCCTTCCATCGCATCGGGGAGCCACGTTTGCAGCGGGAATTGGGCACTCTTGCCGACGCAACCCGCGAAGACTCCCAAGCCCGCGACGATCAGCAGCCAGTAGGGAATGACCTTTTGTTTGCCATCTTGATCGCGCCACGGGGTGTTGCCGCCGCTCTGGATCAGGACCACTTTCTCACGGCCTTCGCCTTCGGTCACCATGTGCCCGTGGGTGTCGCGGACCATCTGGAACAGCCCCGGTGTCCCGACCTCTTCCTGAGAAGTGTTCGCAAACCGGAACGTGCCGAAGTAGGTCACGACGACCATGAGTCCGATCAGGAACCCGAAGTCACCGACCCGGTTCATGATGAAGGCTTTGTTCGCCGCATTGCTGGCGCTCTTCCGCTCGACATAGAAACCGATCAGGAAGAAGCTGCAGACCCCGACCAGTTCCCAGAAGACGAAGACCTGAAACAGGTTCCCCGCCAGGACCAGGCCGAGCATCGCGAAGCAAAACAGCGACAGGAACGCAAAGAATCGGTAGAAGCGTCCCGGGCGGTGGAAGTGCCGCCCGCCCGAGAGATGGACCTGATGGTCTTCGTAGCTCTCGGTCAGTTCGTCGCTCATGTAGCCGGTGGCGAACACGTGGATGCATGTGGCGATCAGCGTCACCATTAGGAACATTAGAATCGTGAGACCGTCGATGTAATAATCCATCGAGACGACCAAACTGCCGAACCGAGCCAGTTGGTAAAACTCCCCCGTAAAAGTCGTGCGCAGCGGGTCGAAGTCGGGGCGATCGGTGTGGACATGCCCCGTGTGAGTATGCGTATGGGTCGCTTCTCCCGCAGCGTGAGGATCATGGGCGAGGGCAGCAGCACCGTGAGAACCCGCACCGTGTCCGTGGGCCTCATCGTGAGCTGCGATCGAGGCTGCTTGTTGTTGCCGGATTTCGCTGGTGGCATTCCGCCAGACCGCCATCGCGGAGACACTCAGCACGAAGCTCGTGGCGATAAACGCAACGGCAATCCAGGCAGCGGTCTTCGACTTGCGACCGCCCCAGTGCCCGCCAAAAATTTCAATGACGAAGCCCAGCAGCGGTAACAGCCAAGCTGTTCCGAGGAGCCATTTCAAGGTCGTCGCCGTAGCGGTGTATGTTTCCGGAGTCATGAAACCGGTCTTCCCCGTGGGGATCTGTCCGAATGAGAAGTCTGTGGGGAGGGAACGTCCCACCGTGTCGTGACGGGTGGATTATCCTCGCAGGTCGTCCGCTCGGTCCACATCGATCGACAGGTGGTTGTTGTAGAAGTTGAGTGCGATCGCCAAGGCCACTGCGGCCTCAGCTGCGGCGAGAACAATGACGAACATGGAGGCGACCTGACCGTCGAGCCCCAGCGGAGTGAACCGCGCGAGAGCGACGAAGTTGACGTTGGCCCCGTTGAGGACCAACTCGACCCCCATCAACACGCCGATTGCGTTTCGTTTCGTCGCCATGCAGACAATGCCGCAAACGAAGAGGATCGCTCCGACGAACAGGTAGTGGTTCAGTCCAACGGGGTCCATCTGTTCCCTCTTCGCATGTGCCACATCAGATGAGACTTCCGAAGTCTCGCATCACGATCCGCGTTGGTTTCCGAGAGACCAGACTTCGGAGGTCTTTGGTTTGCAACTCAAGCCGTTGGCCCCTTCGGCGGTTCTGTTCCCGGGACCCGTCGCTTGGCTCGGGCGAGGTACGAGGCCCCCACCAAAACCACCAGCAGATGCACCGAAACAATTTCGAATGGCAGGAGATACCCCGGCCGTTCGACTGGTCGTCCATCCCGCAACGATTCCGTTCTCAGGCCCGACAAGGCTCCGCCAATCCGGCGGACTGTGCTGCCTTCGCCCTGCTGGTTGTACCCAGGGGTTTGCACGGAGGCTGAGCCGAACTCGGCACTCAATCGCTCCGAGTTGCTCTCCCAGTTCACACCGGAAAACGCAGCGAACAGCATCGCGAACACCGCGCCCCCGACAGCCAGGGAGAGAACCACCTCTGCGGGATTCGTTTTCAGGTTCACATACGGCCCTTGAGCCGTCAGCATCACCCCGAAGATCAGCAGCACCACCGTGCCGCCGACATAGATCAATAACTGGGTCGCCCCGACAAAGTCCGCGTTGAGCAGGAAGAAGAGTCCCGCGACGGAACTGAGCGAGATGATGAGCCAGAAGGCCATGCGGACGACGTTCTGCGACAGCACAACTGCCAAGGCTCCACCACAGGCAGCTGCGGCAAAAATCGCGAAGACGAGAACACTCATGTTAGCGCTCTCCCCGGAGTGTGACTTTTCGATCTAACGGGACACTCGCGGGGACGCGCTCCCCCGAAGAGTGATCGGCGGGCTCGTGTGAGTGCTGGCCGGGACCATCCCCATGCTCGTGAGGATGAAGATGTTCGGGGGTCGGTGCGATCGGTGTTGCCACGCGAGGCAATACCGGGACACGAGTCCCAATCGAACTGACCGGCCACAGCGTCGGTCGCCCCAACACCGTCAGCCAGACGAGCGGATACATCACCGAACCGATGAACAAGAAGCAGCTGATCGGCACGAGGTACTTTAAACAGGTTTCCATGACCTGGTCGATTCGCAGCCGTGGCAGCGTCCAGCGAATCCAGATCTGCACAACGACAAGTAAGCTCGACTTCGAGAAGAACACCAGCAGTCCCAGCACGCGGCCCGGATACCCACCGAGGACCCCGCTGAGAGCCGAGTCGATCGGAGCAATCCCCGTCCACCAGCCGCCCAGGAACAACAGCACGCCCAAGCCGCTCACAAAGAACATGCTGGCGTATTCGGCGAGGAAGAAGAACGACCAACGCATCCCGCTATACTCGGTGTGAAAGCCACCGACCAGTTCGCTCTCGGCCTCCGCCAAGTCGAACGGAGCCCGCTTGTTGCTGGCCAGCGTGACCACAAAGAACACAAAGAAGGCTGCGAAGGTGAACGGGCTGTGGAAGATCAACCAGTTCGTGAACCAGCCGCTCTGCATGTGGCAGATTTCATTCAGGTTCATCGTCCCGCAGATCAGTACGGGAACCACAGCCGTCAGACCCAGTGGAATTTCATAGCTGACCATCTGGGCGGTTTCTCGCATACCCCCGAAGAGGGACCACTTCGAACCGCTGGAGTAACCCGCCAGCACAACGCCCAACACTTCCAGCGACAGCACTGCCAACCCGATAAAGAGTCCGCAGTCGAGTGCCACTGCCACCCAGCCATCACTGAAGGGCATGAAAAGAAAGGATGCAAATGAGGCAATCACCACGAGGTACGGCGACAGTCGAAACAGCATCTGATCGGCAGCTGCCGGAGCCAGGTCTTCCTTTTGGATGAGCTTGATCCCGTCGGCCAGCGATTGCAGCCAGCCGAAGCGGCCTCCGCAATGTGTCGGGCCCAGACGATCTTGGATGCGGGCCGAGACCTTGCGTTCCGCCCAAATGAAGGCAAACGCGGGCAACCCGAAAAACACAGCCAGCAAGGCAATATGCAGGGCGGCAGCGACGAAGCGCACGGCGTCCGGGCTGGAGGAAACCCAGCTCGCGAGCCAACTCGCAAGGGATTCGACGATCGTCGTGGCAGCCAACGGCAGCATCATGCAACTGGTTCCGATGGGGGTTTGCGGGCGTTCGATCGCACCGCTGCTCCTGAGGGACGGGAGAGTTATGACAGAAGCCCAAGGGGCTTTCAAGCGACCGGATTCGCATGAGAATCGCTGGTGAAAGACTCCCAGATTCGTTCGGCGGCTTTCTCGCCACTGAGAATGGAATCGGGCAGGCCCACTCCCCCCAGCGTGTTACCCGCCAAAGCCACCTGCGGAGTCGCTGCGAGATGCCCTGCAATCCGCGCGACGCGATCAAGATGTCCCACATGGTACTGCGGCATCGCTCGCGGGTAGCGGGCCACCACGGCGAACTCCGGCTCTGACCGCACGCCAAAAATCGACCTCAACTCCGCCAGCGTCGTCTCGATGAGCTGGCCATCGGTGAGGTCCATCATCTCCGGCTGGAGTGCCCCTCCAATAAACGTCCGCAGGATCACTTTGTCGGGGGGAGCACGGTCCGGGAACTTCCGATTGAGGAACGACACGGACAGGATTCTGCGTTTCTCAATCACAGGAATGACCAGCCCAAACGCATTCAGCGGATGGTCGATCCCCCGCAGGTCGTGCCCCGTCACCACGACAGCACTCGACGCATACTCGATCTGAGCCAACTCTGCGGCTGCGTCGGGAATCGACGACCGCAACGCCTGACTCATCTCATGGGCTGGTGTCGCTAGGATCACCGCCGAGAACGACGTCCGCCGCTGATCACCGCTCGCATCGGTCCAGGCGACTTCGCCTTGAGGGAGTCCGTGCGCACGACCGTCGTCTGGACCCCCAGGTCCGGACGAGGGAGTCTGCTTGTCACTCGCCTCGAACGATGTTGCCCCCACAGCTCCACTGCGAGACGCATCTGTCCGCCGCTGCTCCAAGGTCACCTCTCGCACCCTCGCCCCCGTCTCCACATGCGCCACTGCCCGCACTCGCGACTCCAGCGCCCGGAACAGCTGGGACATTCCGTGACGCAGGGACGCAAACAAGCCATAGCGGGCTCCGCTGGCGGCTGGGTCGCCTCCGCCCGCCAGTCCGTATTCGGCCTGCATGGCCTCGAACAGGCTGCCGTGCCGCCGCTCCATTTCCAGGAATCGTGGCAGCGTCGCCAGCAGGCTCAACCTCTCCGGGTCCGCGGTATAGATCCCACCGACCATCGGCTGGACGATACGGTCGAGCATCTCCTGCCCCAGCCGGCGTCTGGTGAACGACGCGAGACTCTCGTCCCCCTCCGCGTCTCGACGAGGCACCAGCGGCTCGCACAAGCAGCGGAGCTTGCCCCGCCAGGACAGGATCGGCGTCTTCAGGATCGACCACGCGCTGCCCGGAGCAATCAGGTTCAGCCCCTCGGGGGTTTCAATCGGCTTCCCACGGGCCAAGATCAACGACCGCCGGTTCTTGTTGTCCGTCCCGATCAGCTCGGATTCGAGTCCCAGCTTCCGGCATAGGGCCACGCCCCCCGGCTTGTTCGTAATAAACGAGTCAGCCCCCCGCTCGATCAGGTAATCCCCGATCCGCTCGCTTGCGACTAACCCCCCGAGCTGAGGCGCCGCTTCGAACAGGTGGATTTCAACAGCCTGCCGCCCTCCCGCCAGCTCACTCAGCCGCAAGGCAGCCGCCATGCCGCTGATGCCGCCGCCGATGATCGCCACGCGCCGAGGAGGTGTTGGACTCATCACGGAATTCTGGAGCGCCACGCCACGCCCCACAACCCGCGAGTCGAGAGGGTCTCAATTGCGGGAAGCCGAGACTCCAATTAGGGTGCGGCGACTGTGACCCAGACGGGGGGGCTGCTCGTCGAGGACTTCATCACGAAGTTGATCGAGACATGCCCCAGAACGCAGCTGAGTTGTTTGTCGACGGGTGCTGCGGTCGGCTCGGCGGTGAGGACGATAGTGCCCTTGGTTTCTTTGGCGGTGAGTAGCGTCTTGCTGGCTTTGGCGTCGATCTTCACGCCGGGGGGAAGCGGGTTGGCGAAGACGCCGCCCAGGTGTTGAAAGACCATGTCGAGGGTGACGTTCTGCTCGAACCCGGGAGCCCGCACGATCTCGACCTCCAGAGTTTTCGACTCGCCGGGCTTGAGTGAAACATCTGCTGGAGTCACCTTGACCGCCAACAGATCGGAAACCGAAGCGACACACACCGTGTGCATCTGCATCGGCCAATGAGATCGTCCCCCGCCGGGCATGTAGTTCTCCTGCATCGGGGTCGCCTCGACGACCAGTTCTTGCGTCTGGTCGCCGATCTTGATCGTCCCCCGGCCCGTCACGCGGATATTCGCAAAGGCCGGTGTGGCTGACGGATCGGCGGTGAGAAGAATCGCTCCGTCGAGTGCCCCTCCTCCCAGGATCCTCCCACAAGTCGCAGTCACACCGGGTGGCAAGCCTTCAATGCCCAACTGGACCTCGCCCTCGAAACCGTTCTTCCGCTGGACCCGCACATAAATCGGCGTCGAGCCGCCAGGGACGATGGGAGTCTTGTCGGAATCGAGGATCAGAGCGAACTTCGGTTCGGGGCGAGTCAGCCGCAGGTAATAGACAAAGTCCGCTCCCCCGCGCAGGTGCAGATCGCGAACCTCGATCGTGTACTTGCCATCCGCTGGCGCGGCCCAGGAATCGACCAGTGAATCTTGCGAGGAGATCACCCCGGCCTGCTGGTCGTCGTTCTCTAACAGTCGCCCGCCCTGGTCATTCAGAATCGACACGAGCGGGTCGAGCTGTGAACCAGCCCGGCGGCTAAACAGATCGAGGGCCACCAGATCCCCGGCTTTCGCCTCAAATGTGTAACAATCGATGTCCGACTCCGACTCCACGCGCCCACTGATTCCACTGGGGACCGACACCAGCTGTCCAGTGGCGGGCGTGTTGTTTTCAGTCGCGGCTTCATGGACCGGGGGCAGGTCATTCACCACGATCGACACGAGATTGGTGGGACCATTCGGCCCGGGGAGAGGAAGACGCGACACTCCCGGCGGCAGCCCGGCGGGGACCGCCCAAGTGATGTTCGACGACTCGGAGGGTTCCCACCCATTCAGCTGCAATGCGGCTGCCGAGCCAGCCTCGACGGCCAGTGGATAGACCGTCGTCACGAACGGACGGGTGTTGGCCTCGACCGCGTATACCCAGTTCGCGTTCCCCTCGTACCGCACATCTCGAATCTCCAGCAGGTACTCACCCGGATGCTCGATGTGACAACTCAGCAGCGGATCAGCTGCATAGCGATTGTCAGCAGCGGCAATCGTCGAGCCGTTCGCCGATCGAACCGTGATGATGGGGTCGACATGGGGTTGCAGGTCGTGGATCTTGTCTTCGAGCCGCATGGCCAGGACGTAGAAACTCAGCGTCGAAGGCTCTGCGACCTGGAATTTGAACAGGTCGACGTCCTCGCTCTTCTCCGTCGTCCCACAGAGGACTGCGGGAAGTACGACGGGCTGGGCTAGCTCGCGCGTGTCGTTCATGTCTTGCTCGGCGATCACGGGATCGGTGACGACGACCAGTTGTCCGATTGAGCTGGCTCCCGAGTCGCTGACGACGCGGAAGTCACGCACGCCGGGAAGAGCATCGGGAGCGATGGTGAACTTGAGCTGGATTGACTGAAGATTCGGAGCCTTGCCGTCCTTGTCCTTCTCCATCTTGGTCAAGACTTCGCCGGTGACTCCGCTGCCGCTGATGATGACTTGATGAGCCCCGAACATGCTGTGAAGGGACGCCAATGTATGCTCGGAACTTTGCCCGGCTTGAGCAGCCACTGGCTTGACGCTGAGCACCATCGGGTAGGAAGTCTGAGCCCACGCCCACGCGGGAACCAGACACCAGACCAGGGCCAGAATTGAGCGAATCATCAGTGGTCACCCTGAGAAGTTGAGGCGAAAATGCACGCATCAGCAGGCAATGATATCTAACTCACCCACAAATCGCAGCCGAAATCCGGTTTCGCATACACAATCCGTGTGATCCGAAAAGAGGCCCCAGGCGATCAACGGCTCCGGGCACGATATGCATCGCCAAAATGCCGGACGGTTGTTCCCACCACGGCGGTTCGTCAGAATCCGAAATCCCTCGACTCAGGGATCCGGCGGCATCACAACTGCTGGCTTTCGCGAGGTATGGCGGCCTGTTGGCAGTTCGCTCCAATCTTGCTGGATGAGAGCGAACTCCTGCTTTAAGAAGACTTTCGCCGGCAACTCGCGAAAAGCCCGCAAGCACTGTCAAACGCAGCGACACCAGCGTCTAAGCCAGAACTATCCATACCCAGAACCACTCCATCGATTCGAGCGAACGGAGCGGCTAATGGCGACTCCTCAAAAGAAATCCGTTGACGTAGACCTTTCGACTTATGGGGGACCATCCGCCTCTCGGAGCTCTTATCCAGAAATGGGTAAAAGCCAGAATCGCAGATAAAGACAATGGAAATCCTCGCCTCCTATTCCAAAAACAGGAGATTTGCCGGCTCGACACACCACAAATCATCGACTTGGATTTGCAGCTGGCGGCGATCATCCGGCTGACGATTCCTCGATCGGAAATCCAGAGCGTGAAAGGCCCTGCGATCGGCGAGATCCTGGCCACGATTGCCGCCCGAGGTCTCGCTCCTGCAGGGCCGATTTTCTCGCACCCTCTGGGGATGGCCCCGGCGATCTTTGATTTCGAGGTCGGCGTCCCCGTCGCATCACCCGTCACACCCACTGGACGCGTTCAGTCGGAAACACTGTGGGCTGCGAAGGTTGCAGAAACCGTCTGTCGGGGATCTACGAAGGGCTGAGTTCCGCATGGGGGGAGTTCAGCCGCTGGATCTCGACTCAACAGCTCGCGCCCGCTCCCGATCTTTGGGAGTTCTACACAACGGGAACGGAATCGAGTCGCGAGGCCAGCACCTGGCGAACCGAACTCGATCAGCCGCTCGCCGAATGACCCTTGAGTTCCTCAGCAATCGGGACTTCTTGGCTTCGTTTGCGTCTCTTCCCGGTGGCCATTACACTGCTGGCTCTCAAAATCACGCACGTGTGCCTGCCTGCTCGAAGAATCGAGTCGAGCAGGTGCCATTTCGAGGTGAGTCATGAAAGAAGGCATCCATCCCGATTACCACCCCGTCGTGTTTCACGACGTCGGTTCGGGCGTTAAGTTTCTTACGAAATCCACCATGACCAGCAAGGACAAGGTCAAGTGGGAAGACGGGAACGAGTATCCACAAATCGCCGTCGACATCAGCTCGGCCAGCCACCCGTTCTTCACCGGTAAGATGAAGTTCATCGATGCCGCCGGACGCGTGGAAAAGTTCCAGAAGAAGTACGGCTGGGCCAAGAAGGACGAAGAGGGCAAGTAGCGACCTCAGTTCTGAAATTCGATCGACCCGCCCGAGGTATGCTTCGGTGCGGGTCGTCGCATTTGTAGGGGAAGTTGTCAGTCATCAGTATTCAGTTTCAGTCACCCAGGGAGTGGAGAACTCGGGGCCGCGATCTGCGACAAAGAGCCTCTGACTGATTGCTGACAACTGAAAATTCCGCTCCAATCGATCAACCATAAACCCTCCGACTCCCCATGTATCCCAGCCTGCAACTGAAACTCGACCGGTTCGAAGAGCTCGAGCAGATGCTCCAAGAACCGGATGTGCTGTCGAATCCGACGAAATCGGTCGAGGTCCAGCGCGAGTACGGGGGGCTGCGCAAAATCGCAGAGTCGGTTCGTAACTTCATCAAGCTCGAACAAGATTTCGCAGCTGCGACGGAGTTCCTGAACGAAGCCACCGACGATGAGACTCGCGAGTATGCTCAGGCGGAAGTGAACGAGCTGACGGCGAAGATGGCCGGTCACCAGACCGAACTGGAGGATATGGTCACGGCAGGCGACTCGATCTCGCGTGGGGGCCTGATTATGGAAATCCGTGCGGGCACGGGGGGCGACGAAGCAGCCCTGTTTGCGGGGAACCTGTTTGGGATGTACTCGACGTACATCGCCTCTCGCGGCTGGGCGATGGAGTTGATGGAAATCACCGAAGGGGAAATGGGCGGGTACAAGGAAATCGTGTTCTCGGTCACGGGGGAAGGGGCCTTCCACCGATTGCAATTCGAGAGCGGAGGGCACCGAGTCCAGCGTGTCCCGGCGACCGAATCCCAAGGGCGCATCCATACGAGCGCCGCCACGGTGGCCGTGTTGCCCGAGGCCACGGAAGTGGAAATCAATATCAAGGATGAAGATTTGCGCATCGACACGATGCGTGCGGGTGGCCCCGGCGGGCAAAAGGTCAACAAGACCGAAAGCGCCGTCCGCATCACGCACATCCCCTCGGGGTTGGTCGTGAAGTGCCAGGACGAAAAGAGTCAGCACAAGAACAAGGCTTCGGCCATGCGAGTCCTGCGCAGCCGCTTGTACGAGTTGACCCGCTCGCGGGAACAAGCGGCCCGCGCCACAGTCCGCCGGACACTGATCGGATCGGGCGATCGCAGCGAACGCATTCGGACATATAACTTCCCCCAAGCCCGCGTCACCGACCACCGCATCGGGTTCACGATTTATAAGCTCGATGCCTTTATGGCCGGTGAGATCGACGAGATGATCGAAGCCCTCGTCGAGTTCGACCGCCAGGAACGCTTGAAGATGGTTCACGAGTAAGTGGAATTGGACCACCGGGCGACAACGCTCGATTCGCGGGAACTCTGATTCTGAGAGCGGGTGTCTGCATCCCCTGTGTTGGTGGATCGAGTCAGCCAGAATTCACTGCGGAGGCGCTGGGGGTCAAACGAAGAATTCAGTGTAAAGTCGTCGTGGAGCAGGGGCACCAAGGAACAGGGAGACGAAGGGCGTCGATCTGCGATTCGAGCCGATCCTCTGCGGATCCCAGCCTCAATGCTGATTCCGTCCCGTTCACCCATGTTCAAGACGCACGCTCGGAGAGTGGCAAAACGGAAAACTGGCCTCTCGCATTTTTCGAAGTCTGCTATATTTAGTGCGTCTGCGGGCCCCACGAACACCATTCACACTTGGAAGAAGGAGCCAATCATGGGCAAGGGAAACAACAGCCAGAAGAACGACAAGAAAGACAAGAAGCCTAAGCAGGACAAGAAGGGCCCCAAGATCGAAGCTGCGAAGAAGTAGCAGCGGAGGCCACCGCCCCCAGCTCAGCGCTGGGGGCACTGTTTTCGGAGCCGTTTATCCAAACAGACTTGTAATCGGCTTCCCTCCGTAGAGGGCATGTGGCCGACCAGAGGCATCGGGCAGCGTCATCTCGGGTCCTATTCCGAGCGCGTGCATCAGAGTCGCGTGGTAGTCATGGGGCGAGACTGGAGATCCGGCGGGGTAAAAACCGCGACTATCGCTGCTCCCGAACGTCTGGCCCCCTCGGACTCCGCCGCCCATCAATAGACCGCTGTAGCAAAACGGGTGATGTTCGCGGCCCGCTGATGGATTGATCAATGGTTTGCGACCGAACTCGCCGACCCAGGCCACGATTGTGTCATCCAGCAGTCCCCGCTCTGCCAGATCGATAAGCAGCGCCGAGAGGGCGAGGTCTGCTTGTGGAATCAGAGTGTCCTTAAGTCGACGAAAATTGTCGCCATGAGTGTCCCAGAAATTCTGCCCGTCGTTATGCCAATTGACCGACACCACGGGGACATCGCGCTCGATCAACCTCCGGGCGAGCAGGACCGCTTGGCCATGAATCGTACGACCATACCGATCACGCGTGGCGTCCGACTCAGCTGACAGGTCAAAGGCGGAGCGGACCGTACTGGAAGACAGCAGCCCGATTGCGCGAGCGTGTTCCCGTTCAAGACGTGTGGAAATTGCCGATTCGAGTCCCAGCTGTTGCCGAGAGATCTCTTGCAGCAGCGTCTCGCGATGCTCCAATCGCGCGAGCGGAATGCCATCGTTCAGAGTCAGAGCCGGGATCGTCCACTGGGGCTGGGAGAGGTCGCCCTCGGCCAAAAAAGGGTCATAGGATCGCCCTAACCATCCGCCATATTGCCCGGGAGCTTTTCCACCGGGAGCCCCGGGATGAGACACGATCCAGGGAACCGTCACAAAGGGCGGCAGCCCGGACGGAGCAGGCTTGAGGCGAGCGAGAACCGCTCCCAGGTGCGGTGTGTCTCGCGCGCTGGGAGGCACGGCGTCGCTCTTATTCACCGGCGGCAAATGGCCGGTCAGAATCGTGTGAGCACTCGACAAGTGGGCCGGGTCATCGTGGTTCAATGATCGAATCACCGCCACTCGATCCATGAGCGGGGCCAAGTGTTGAAAATGCTCGCAAATCTGAATGCCAGACGCCGAGGTCGCGATCGGTTGAAACGGCCCGCGGACTTCGGCGGGGGCGTGCGGCTTCAGGTCAAACGTGTCGAGATGGCTCGGCCCGCCCCACATGAAAATCAAGATCAGACGCTTGGCACGGCCGAAGCCTGCGGGGTCCTGCACCGCAGCTGGCTTCGCCAGAGCTGGCTGGCCGCGACCGCTCATCCCCCAGAGGCTCAGGGCACCCGCCTGTAAGAGTGCTCGTCGCGAGGGGGGAGTCGTCGAGTGCTGTGAGGTGAAATGTGGTGAAGAGCTCATGCGTTGAACTTATCAAAACCCGTTGATGCGAGTCAAGGCGCGCCCGGACCGGAAGTGAGCCTGCGAACCCTAGAATGTTGCGTGTGCGTCTCAAACGTCGGCGGAAAAGCGAAGTTCACCGCGGAGACACGGAGAAAACCAGTTGATTCGAGAGAGTCCTGTGTGTGAATGACCTCGCCAAGACCTGAAGACTGCTCGCGATGCGTCTTCATCCGAGTTCCTGCGGCTCGACATCCAGCGTTTGTTGAAGCCCTGCGCGGTCCTCCGCTTTCGGCTCTTCTGCGTGCCTCCGTGTCTCCTTGGTGAATCCCGATTTGATGACTCACCGACGTTCGGCATACAAACACACGAATGCCTCTATCCATCCCGTGTGCCATGACGAAATCGCTCTGTCCTTCGTATACTACGACCTTCCGCCCCGCTCGTCAGATGAATTGCTTCCGCTCGTGAACGACTCCCCTCACAAACCGCCGCGTCGTCCTCGATACCAAGGGAAGAACCCTCGCCAGTTCGATGAGAAGTACAAAGAACTCCAGCCCGAGAAGTACGCCGAGGATGTTGCGAAAGTCACGGCCAGTGGCAAAACCCCGGCTGGTACGCATCGCCCGATCATGGTCGCAGAGATCATGGAGGTCTTGCGGCCTCGTCCAGGAGAGACAGCTGTCGATTGCACGCTGGGCTATGGCGGGCATTCGCGTGAGTTATTGCAGGCCGTCCAGCCGGGTGGTCGATTGATTGGTCTGGATGCCGATCCCATCGAACTGCCAAAGACTGAGCAACGGCTGCGAGCCATGGGCTTCCCGGCGGAGGCATTGGTGATCACCCGGACGAACTTCGCAGGACTGTCGAAGACACTGGCCGAGCACGCTCCCGAAGGGGCCGATGTGTTGCTCGCCGACTTGGGTCTGTCGTCGATGCAGATCGATGACCCGGCTCGCGGTTTCTCCTTTAAGCAAGATGGTCCGCTCGACATGCGGATGAATCCCCAGCGTGGGCTCTCTGCGGAGGAGTGGTTGAAGAAAGTCAGCGTGGCCGATTTGGCAGGCGCCCTCTCCGAGAACGCGGACGAACCACAGGCAGTACTGCTGGCGAAGGCGATCATTCACGCTCAATCGCAGTATCCGCTGACGACCACGCTCGATCTGGCAGAGTTGATCCGCCGGGCGATCACTCGGTTCTCGACCGAAGCGACGACAGCCACGATCCAGCGGGTGTTTCAAGCGATTCGCATCGCCGTCAATGACGAGTTCGAAGTCCTGGACGCTCTACTCCGACAGCTGCCCCAGTGCCTGAAGCCTGGTGGTCGAGTGGCGATTCTGACGTTCCATTCGGGGGAAGATCGCCGCGTTAAGCATGCCTTCAAGCAGGGACTCGCCTCTGGAGTTTACTCCCGCGTGGCCCCCGATGTGACGCGAGCGTCGTCCGATGAGCAACATGCCAATCCACGTTCCTCCCCGGCCAAGCTGCGGTGGGCGATACGCGAGGCGTAGAGCCGTCAGCAGGTAAATTCCTGACTTAGTGAGCGGACCGGCGCTAGCCGCCGGCTCCTCTGCTTTTGCGAGCGGACCAGCACTAGCCGCCAGCTCTTCTGCTTTTGCGAGCGGACCAGCGCTAGCCGCCGGCTCTTCTGTTTTTGCAAGCGGACCGGCGCTAGCCGCCGGCTCTTCTGTTTTTGCGAGCGGACCAGCACTAGCCGCCGGCTCTTCCTCGCGATCGCCAAGCAGAGCCGGCGGCTAGCGGCGGTCCGCTCATTGGAGTTGAACATCGCCATCCCTCGCGCCCGCAGGGGAGGGCGATTTGGCGTACTCTTGCTATCCTGCGTTTACTGAACTCACGACCCACCCCGAGGCGATCATGCTGGCGATGCTCCGTCGATATCTCGGCATGCCGTTACTGGCCAAAGAGCTGGTCGAACAGGCGGCTCGGCGACGGACGTATGTGATTCGCTTCCTCTATACTGCGGTGCTATTCGCAGCCGGGCTGTTCATTATTTACGGTCGTGGTGCCACGGGTGGCGTGGCCCAGCTGGGTCAGGGGCAGGAGATGTTTAAGCAGATATTCCGGCTTCAACTGGGGGCCATTCTGCTGTTTCTACCGGCGACATGTGCGGGTGCGATTGCGGGTGAGAAGGAGCGGGAGAGCTTGTCGCTGCTGCTGCTCACGACCATCCCGCGCGACATGATTGTGCTCCAGAAACTGTTGAGCCGGGTCATCCCGATGCTGGCGTTCGTCGTGCTCTCATTTCCACTGATGGCGACGGCGTATAGCTTTGGCGGGGTGCAGACAAACCAGCTTTATCTCTCGCTGCTATTTCTGGTATTGCTCACAATCAGTGTGGGGATGGTGTCGATCATGTGTTCGACCTTTTGCCGGACGACAGTCGAAGCTTACGTGGCCACGTATGTTTGCCTGTTCTTGATGAGCAGCCTGTCCCCTGTCGTGATGGTATTGATCTCGACGAATGAAAATCTGAAGGCCGGTCTGTTGATGCTGTGCGGCCTGTTTGCCCCATTTATTCTGGGGGCATATCTGTTCTCCTGTATGTTCCTTTACGAACGGGCGTTCATCCCCCCGAAGAATTTTCTGTTGTCGGTTTTTCGCGAGGTCGACTCGATCTTTAACCGCATGAACAGCGTGACGGGTGGTGTGGTGCTGGTGAAGGACGGTGCCGCCTTTCCGGACACGGACCCCATTGCTTGGCGGGAGACTTCGAAGCGGTCTTTGGGGACGTTTCGCTATCTCTTTCGAATTCTGATCCTGATCGAGGTGCCGATCTTTCTCACCTCGCAGATGGTGCGGATCGACTTGATCCGGTCCGAGTCGAGCATGTCGGTCTTGCTGTACATTTTGTGGGTGATTGCTTTGGTACTGACGGCGATTCATTCGGCGAGCGTGGTATCGACAGAGCGGTCTCGGCAGACACTCGATGTCCTGTTGGTCTCTCCCATCACGGGTCGCGAGATTTTGACTCGCAAGCTCAGCGGAGTGCGACGTCTGTTTTGGACGCTAATGGTTCCTTTTACGACAATTTTCTTGTTTCAACACTGGTTTCATGGCTCGGGACTCGATGTGCGATATTTGATGCTGTCCTATGGCAGCGTGTTTTCCGTGTTGTCGCTCGTGATGTGGATGGGGATGGCGATTGGGTTGACTGCCAAATCTCAAATGCGGGCAATCATGACCCTGCTCAGTATCCTGGTGCTGGTCACGATGTCGGGTCCACTCGTGACATACATACTCGATTTAATGGCGTGGCAAGCGAGAGACCTGCGCACGCTGACCCGCTTCACCCCCGCGAGCTGGGTGCTGGCCTTGGAGCGGCAATTTTTCGCACCCGGCCCCAGTGATGAACGCTGGCCCAGGTTCTGGGGCTTGGGCAGCGTGGTGCTGCTGTACGGAGTCGCTGCGCTCGGGCTGCGGTGGTGGGTGCTGGCAGCTGCGGACGCGTTTTTGGGTCGAGTGCGAGACGGGGAGCTGTTTTTTCCCGCCGCGGCCGATGATGAAGACGACGAGGCCGAAGTGATCCGGGGGAATGCAGCCGTCGGACGGTGACACGAAACACCCGGGTCTTGCCAGCACCAGAGTCTGGGCCCCATCGGATCTCGGGATCGGCACGCGTGTCAATCGGTCGCTGGAGCGTTATCCTACGACCTGCCGTCGTATGGGAGCCTTTGGGGACGGCGGACCGACACTTCGTATGGGGATTCACAGGGATGGACCGGTCCCGTTCGCGTTCTTCGCCACCGCCCGCCGACATCATCGGCACTCAAAACCGATTCGATGAACTGTGCGACGAGATCGCCAGTGCGGGAATCGTGGCATTTGACACCGAGTTCGTGTCGGAGAGCTACTACAAACCGAAGCTCTGCCTGGTGCAACTGGCGACTCCGCAAGGAGCCTATCTGGTCGACCCGCTGGCGGTCCCGGATTTGAGTCAGTGGTGGTCGCTGATGGCGGATAACGAGACGACCATTGTCGTTCATGGAGGACGAGAGGAGATCCGCTTCTGCCAGAGATTCGCCGGGACCATGCCTCGGCGATTGATCGATGTGCAGGTCGCCGAGGGACTCCTCAGCCGGGGATACCCCCTGGCCTATAAGAACATCGTCAACAAAGTTCTCGGAAAGACGGTCGGCAGTCATGAGACTCGCTCCGATTGGGAGCGTCGACCGCTCGCCACCAAGCAGCTGGAGTATGCGGTCGAGGACGTTGACTTTTTGTTGGAGATTTGGAGCCGCCAGGAACATGCGTTGGAGAAGCAAGGCCGGATCGATTGGGCCTATGCGGAATTCGAACGACTAATTGATACGGTCCAGCAGGAGCAGGACCGCGAAGGGTGGCGGCGTCTGAGTGGAGTCCAGAAATTCACAGCCAAAGAGCAAGTGGTCGCTCGCGCCCTGTATGAATGGCGAGATCGGACCGCCGAGATGCACGACCGTCCGGCACGGGTTCTGTTTCGCGACGACATGCTGCTGGAACTGGTGAAACGGCAACCGAAGTCAGTCCACGAGATGAATCTCACTCGTGGCATGCAGCGGCGGGACTACCAGTCGCATGCCGAAGAGATCATTGATGTGATCCGCGATGCACAGTCCTTGTCGACCGACAAGTGGCCTCAGTCGGGTTCGAATCGTTCCAGCCCTCCGCTGGACGACGTGCTCTCCAAACTGTTGAGTTTGGCGCTCGCGAATCGCTGTGCGGACATGAATCTCTCGATGTCACTCGTCGGAACGATGTCAGACATCGATGAGCTGATTCGCTGGCACGTGCTCGATGGCCAGAAGGGCTCGCTCCCCAAATTGATGGATGGCTGGCGAGCCGAAGTCTGCGGAGATCTTCTGACCGATCTGCTGGACGGCAAGGTTTCACTGCGAGTCAGCAACCCGAGATCGGACGCCCCGTTGCGGTTCGATCGGCGGAGTGATTGAAGCTGCGAGTGTCGCTTCACACTCCGCCTCGCACAGCCTCCGCGTCGTGGCTAAACATGTTTTCGAATTTCGTGCTTCGAATCTCCCCTGTGTCGATCAACCCTCAACGATCCCCCCCACATCATGGTCACCATTCGTCCCGTTCGTCGTGCCCTTGTGCAAATCAATTCAGATGCCGCTCAGCGGACATCCGCCCCGAACTATGATGAGTTCCAGAGCGATGTCGAGATCTGGGAGATGCTCCAAGAGCGGCCCGAGAACGTGCTGCGGGTCAAGATGCCGCACTGCCATGTCGCCCGGAAGGAAGACATCTACGCCGAGGACGATCCGAGGGCACTCGACCACGCGGAAGAGCAGTGGAAGTGGTTTCGAAACTGCGGTCTGTTGAAGGAAGTGGCCGGCCTGATGTGGGTCTATCAGATCGTCTCGCCCAAGCGGCCATACGCCCCTCAAATGGGCCTCGGCGGGTATGGCCGGACAGCTGAGATTCGCACCCCCGCCACACCCGATGGCGTCATTATCCGCAATGAGGGAATTCGCCAGGAGAAAGCCGAAGGCCGCGCCCGCCTGATCCGCCGCATCAAGGCCTACATCGGCACCGTGAACCTCGCCGTTCGCGATGAATCCGGCCAGCTACTCGCCACGCTCGAAGCCGCAGCGGCTGCCCGCCCTTGCGACTATGAAGCGACTGACGAAGCGGGGAACATCCACCGCGTGTGGCTGGTGACCAACGCCGACGAGATCGCAAACTTCACCGCCCTCATGGCCGCCGAGCCCGCCGCCTATGTCGCCGACGGAAATCATCGAAGTGCAGCTGCGGCATCGCTCGGGTACGAAGAGTTCCTGACGGTGTTCTTTCCGACGATCCGACTGGGTCTGGAGCCTTACAACCGGTTGCTGCCCTCGAACGGACTGAGCCGGGACGAGTTCATGGCCAAGCTCAGCGAGTCATTCGACATCCAGCACCTCGGCGCCGTCGCCCCTTACCGCCCCGCAGCGGTGAACACGCTCGGCTTCTACTTTGGCGGTCAGTGGAGCGTGGCGACTCCCAAACCGGGGGCCTTCAACGCGAGTGACGCCGCCGAGTCGATTGACTCCGACATCGTGCAGCGACTGGTCATCGACAAAATCCTCGGCATGCCCGATGGCCGCGACAAACGCATTAATTACGTCGGCGGGAACAAAGACGCTGCCTACCTGCAAGCCCGTGTCGACGCCGGGGAGTACGATCTCGCCATTTCGCTCGCCCCGGTGACGATGGATCAGTTCTGTGCGGTCTGCGAGCAGAACAAGTTCATGCCCCCCAAGTCGACTTGGTTCGATCCGAAAATCCGCAGCGGTCTGGTCATGGCACTTCTCGACTGAACCGGAGCAACTGCGCCTCGGGGAAGCGGTTCGCCGTAGTCTGGACCCCTCGGTCCGGACGAGACGAACCTGGGTATCTCCAACTGGCTCTTCAGGGGTAAAACGCGGGGTTCGATTCTTGCGGGAGGGCGAAGCTCCTGCTGAGCCGCTCGTGCCAGTCAGCGTCCTCCCCACGCAGCGGCTCAGCAGGAGCTTCGCCCTCCCGGGAAAACATCTGCGCCCCACCCCCTCGACATTTTCGTGTTGGGTATCCCCGAGGCTTTCGATCGAATCCCAGAATCGCCGCTGTGGCAGTCACTCCGTCTCGTCTGATTGGCATAATTCTGTTGCGAATTGTGCGGTTAGTTCTCTCGAATGAGGAATTCCCATTGACGCCCGATCCTGGATCGGTACGATCTCAACCGTCTTTCGGAACTCCGTTCGGAGCTCGCGTTGCTTACAACCTCCCACTCAGCGATGAAACTCGCTCGCCGGATTGCGGCGCTGGGGACGGTGTACTTGCTCGTTCTGGCTTCAAATGGCAGCCTGTTCGCGGCCCAGTGTGGTGGCTTACCCCAGGGGTGGCACGCCGCAACAGACTCGGCAGACCGCATCGAATTCAGCGTTTCTGACGTGCGGGCGTCGAAATCACCTTCGGTACCGCAGCCCAAGCCTTGTCAGTGTACCGGAGCCAGCTGTTCACCGGCGGCTCCTTCTCCCGCTCCCGATCAGCGTGTGATCTCTGGTCGCGTCAGCGAGGGAATCCTGGTTCGGACGCCCAATTTGGGGCGGTCCCCCAGCCCCATCGAGTTCCTAGACGGTGTGGTTGCGTCCTTTCGGTACGAAGTGGTCTTAAGCGTTTTTCGCCCCCCACGTGGTATTTAGCCGCAGTGGATTGTGGCGCTTGTCTTGGCGGATGTGAGGCGTTTTGCGCCGATCCAACATGGTGCCGAGGAATTGAAGGTGCCTGCGGTGCTCCGCTGGTGCCTGCCACTCAAGTCGATCCATAAGATGGACTCGATTCTCTTCAACACGCTTGAATTGGCCCGTTCCCATTTATTCGGGCCCGGTTCTCTTCCACCACTTCCCGATTAAGTCGTCGTTCTGACGCCCAGGAGCTTTTCATGCCTCGTTCTGTCCGCCGTCAGGGTTTCACTCTGATTGAACTACTCGTCGTGATCGCCATCATTGCTGTACTGATCGCGCTCCTTTTGCCCGCTGTGCAGCAAGCTCGCGAAGCCGCTCGCCGTTCCCAGTGCAAGAACAACCTCAAGCAAATGGGGCTGGCCCTGCACAACTATGAGGAAACGCATCGCCGGTTTCCGTCTTCCGGCCAGGGTCTGGGAAGCGGACCTCTCGGGCAAAACTTCGACCGCCATTCACTGTTCACGCACATCCTGCCCTTCGTGGACCAGGGAAACACCTACAGCCAGTTCGACTTCGGTTCTTACTACAACCAGACTCCAGCCAACATCGCAGTTTCCAAGCAAATCATCCCGATGTACCTGTGCCCGTCGGGTGGACTGCGAAATGGAAATGCCGATAATCAGGGGTACGGCGGCATCGATTACGGTGCGACAATCCACACCAACCTCGATCCCCACACCGGGCTGCCGAATAGCGCCTTTATGGTGCATGGCGGACTCCGTTGGGAATGCACCAAGCTGGGGCAGATCACGGATGGCTTGAGTTCCACTTTGGCCATCGGCGAAGACGTGGGCCGGAACGACCAGATGAACTCTCTCTACGATGACCCGGTCAATCCAGCCGTCAAGCGTTCCCACTGGCGTTGGGCAGAACCGGACAATGCGTTCGGCGTTTCGTTTACTCCAAACTTTCACCGCAACCCATTCGGTGGACCGGCCACTTGCCTGTGGAACAACATGAACTGCGGACCGAATGATGAGCTCTTCAGCTTCCACGTGGGCGGGGTGCATTCCTTGTTCTGCGATGGCCATGTGCAGTTCCTCTCCGATAGCATGGATTATCGCACCTTGCGAGGGATTGTTTCTGCGGGCCAAAATGAAGTGATTGGCGAGTTCTAATTGCGAGTCGGTCCAGCCCAGCCCTGACCTCTCCTCAGGCGAGGTCAGGGCCAGGTGTGTTTTGCCGTCCAATCCGATCAAGCGAGACTTCAATGTCCACGGTTGCCCTCCCCGTTCAACGCGGAATCCGCTGTTACTACCGGCCGATCATTCTGATTGCAGGTCTCTCAGTGATCCTGTCCGTGTTCTGGATTGTGTCGCGCTATCCTCAGCTGATGCAGAAGTCGACCCACCTGGGAGACGAGATGTCCTCAATGGCCAACGGAAGTGACCGCTTCCAGATCGCTGTCGACGCTCCGTGGTATGCCAAGATCGGCTGGGGAGCGATGAACTGGCTCGACACGATGAAGAAAGGGATGACCTTTGGAGTGTTAAGTGGCGCATTGCTGCACACCATTTTGAAGTATTATCCGCTCAAAATCGGTCAGAACCTGTACCTCAACTCGCTCCAGGGGGCACTCGTGGGAGTGCCCGCCGGGGTGTGCGCGAATTGTTCGGTCCCGATGGCTTGCGGAGTGACACGCGGAGACGGGCGAGTCGAGGTAGCGCTCGGCTTCCTGTTCAGTTCTCCCAACTTCAATCCGATCGTCATGATGATGACCTTCACAGCTCTTCCGTGGTCGATGTTCGTCACCAAGTATGTGCTGCTGCTGTTCGTGATTGCGATCCTGGTGCCGACGCTGGTGAAGTGGTTGGAGAAAGCCGGGCCGCTCAAGCTGCTCCCGGTGGATGAGCCTGCCGCTGCGTGCGACATCCCACCGGCTCCCGCGTGTGAGCAGGGCTTTATCGCGGTGCTGTGGGAACTCAGCGTGGAATTCGTGAAGAACGTCTGGATGCTGTTGAAGCCCACGATCGCAATCATGTTGAGCATGAGTGTGTTGGCCGCGACGCTTTTGCAATTCCTGCCATGGGACCAGTGGCTTTCGTCGGATCCGACGCCGCTGCTGCTGTTGGGTATCGCCTTCCTGGCGACGCTGATGCCGGTGCCCATTGCCTTGGATGTGCTGTTTGCCGCCTTGCTCATCAAGCAGGGTCGATCCCCCGCGTATGTGATGTTGTTTACGATTGCCCTGGGGGCCTATAGCATCGTCCCGAGTATTTACTTGTGGCGTGAAGTGTCGCGCCAGCTCTCCGTCATCCTGTTCCTGTTCTTCGCTTTCGCCAGTTGGGGACTGGGGCTGCTGTACCTGTAGCCACTCGCACAAAGGCGTTTGAGATTGACATCCTCGAAAGGCAAGCTTTGCATCAATTTTCGCTCGACCCGGCTCGGCACTCGATGTCGGCAGTTCTGGTGTGTTTATGCATCTGTGGCGGATGTCGCCCCAACCCCGTTCCCCTGGTGACAACCAAGACCCCATCGATTGCCCCCGTCCAGTTCGTCGACCGAGCGGTCGCCTGGAACGTCAGGTTTCAGTTCGAGAACGGAGAGCAGGCGGGCCTCTTTGCCATCCTCGAAACCCTCGGCGGGGGAGTCGGACTATTCGACTATGATCGAGATGGTCGCACCGATATCTGGTGTGTCGGGGGAGGTCGATTCACGGGATCGCCCCGCCGTCCGGGAGGAATGTCCAGTGGACTCTTTCGCAACCGAGGCGGGCATTTCGATTCCGTCGCCGCCCCAGCTGCGATCACACAACCGAACCATTACCAGCATGGCGTGGCGGCTGCGGACTTCGATCATGATGGGTTTGTCGATGCTCTGATGACGGGATATGGCGGCGTTCAGTTGTGGCACAACGAGGGGGACGGCACGTTTGTGGATGTGACCCGCGAGGCAGGCTTCGATGTCGATGTTCATTGGAGTTCGAGCGCGGCGTGGGGCGATTTTAACCAGGACGGCCAGCTCGATGTCTATGTCGCCCACTATGTGAACTGGTCGAAAGACAACGACCCGCCGTGCTTCACACATGGCGACTTGCGCGAGGTCTGCTCTCCGCTGGTGTTCGAGGGCTTGTCGGATTCGGTCTTCGAGGCCGATGGCTTCGGCGGTTTTCGTGATTGCTCGACCGAAGTCGGGCTCGTCGACGGAGGCAAGGGGATGAGCGCGCTCGTGGCCGATCTCGATCTGGATGGCGATGTCGATATCTATGTGGGCAATGACACGACGCCCAAGTTCCTCTACGAGAACGTCGGCGGGCAGCTGCGCGAACGTGGGCTGATCAGTGGGGCCAGTCTCAGCAAACAGGGAGCAGCCGAGGGGTCGATGGGAACCGATCTTGGGGATTTCGACCTCGATGGCCTCCCCGATTTGTGGGTCGCGAATTTCGAAGATGAGACGTTTGGACTCTACAAAAACCTCGGTGCGATGCAGTTCAACCACGTCAGCGATGAGACCGGTCTCGATCGCATCGGGCAGGCATATGTCGGCTGGGGGGTCGTATTCGGTGACTGGAACCTCGACGGAGACGAAGATGTCTTCGTCAGCAACGGGCATGTCGTCCGCCACGCGCACAAGGCCCCCGTGAAGCAGCTGCCGGTGTTGATGGAGAATCAGGCGGGGAGGCAATTCGAAAACGTCGCCGCAGTGAGCGGGGCGTACTTCCGCACTGCTCATCCCGGGCGAGGCGCAGCTGCGGGGGATCTCGACCTCGATGGGGATCTCGATTTGGTGGTGAGCCATGTGAACCAGCCGGTGGCCGTCCTGGAGAATCAGGGACCGGCGGTCAGTCGCTCGATCTCCGTGGAGTTGACGGGAACCAAGTCGCCCCGCTGGGCCATTGGCACCGTCGTGCATCTGATCTCGACGCAGTCCTCGCAGATTCGGCAGTGGCGCGGCGGGGGCAGCTTTGCCTCGACGGGGGACTCCCGCTTGCTCTTCGGCATCCCGCCCGGACAAGATCCGGTTCGCCTGGAAATTCACTGGCCCAGCGGCCTGCATGAGACCATCCCTCTCAACTCGATGTCTCGTGACGTGCAGATCGTCGAGGGGGGCCAGCACTGGTCGGGAGGTCTTCAGGAATAGGACGAGGGGCTGGTTAGGGCACGACCGCCGGAGGATCGGGTTTAAACTCTCCGGCCTCATAGGCAGCCCAGAACGTCGACGGAGACCGCACGGGAGCGTTCCCTTCAAACTCGATATCCAGCTCGCGCAGAGTCGGCATATTTCGCACGAAATCGAGTCCAGCGGTGATGCGACTCGGAGTGAAGATCAAACGCTCAAGCAGCATCCCGTCGAGCGGAGTCAGGTCGGTGATCGGCGTGTCCGCGATGTTGAGCCGTTTGAGACTGGGCAGGCGACTCACAGTATCGAGATCGATGACATCAGTCCCCTGCAAATCGAGACTCACCAAGTTCATCGTCAAGAGCGGCGTTAAGTCGCCGATACGCGTATCGCGGAGCCAGAGTGTGTCGAGGGTCATCCCCTTCAGCGGGCTCAAGTCTGTCACACCCGTCTGGCAGAGATTGAGTTGCCTCAGTGGCATACCGACGAGTGGCGAAAGATCACTGACCTTGGACTCGCGGCACCACAGCGTCGTCAGCGGCATCCCCGTCAGCGGGGCGAGGCTCTCCACCGGGGCTTTCTCAAACCACAATTGTTCAAGCGGCATCCCTTCGAGAGGAGCGAGGCTCGTGACCTGGGTCTGCGAGAGATCGAGCTGGCCCAGCTTCATCCCCACCAGCGGGGCGAGATCATGGACCGGGGTCTCACTGATGTCGAGTTCGCGGAGTGGCATCCCCTTCAATGGGATCAAATCGGCGACCTGGGTCTTCTTCAGCTGGAGAGTTTCGAGTGGCATACCCGCGATCGCTGCGAGATCACTGACAGGGTTCGCCATCAGGTTCAAGTTTCGCAGCGGCTGCCCCTGAAGTGCGGTCAGGTCACTCACTCCCGATTCCGTGAGATCGGCACCGACGAACTTGCCAGCGACCTTGTTAAAGTGAGCGTTCGAGTTGGCTCCCAGCTTCTCTCGCAGCTCGGAGGCCGTCAGAGGGTGGTCAGCGGCGGGCTGCGTGTCGCCCCCGACGGGCGCTGTTTCGAGAGTGGTCGCTGGCAGTGGTTGTGGCGACTCGGTGCAACCCGCGAGAAGTGCAGCGGAGAGAGTCAGCCACGGGGGGAGCTTGGGCATGGGCATGAGGGCTCGATTGAAAGACGTGGCATTCTTCAAGCGTGAAGAGATCGGGTTCACGAGACACATGTCCGAAGCACTCGCCCTGGCTGACGCGGAGGGAGACCGTCGATGCTGCGCCTGGCGGTTTGGGGGTGATGACGACTGCTGAATCCCCCCAGAGCTCCATCACGCTGAAATCGTGGGGTTCCGTTCCGGCGGGAGGCACATTGATGCTTCGTCAATCCGACGATTTGGCCTGGACGGAGCGCTCAGGCAGCGCGACGGTGCGGGCGGCCTGGATGAACTGATGGACGAGTTCGGGGGACTTGCGACCGCGTTCGGATTCGACTCCGCTGGCGGCATCGACTCCAAAGGGGCGGACTGTGCGAATCGCCTCAGCGACGTTCTCAGGAGTCAGACCGCCCGCCAGAATGAGACGTGGCCACTCCGCCTTCCATTCGGTCAGAGCCGTCCACGGGGCCAGCTTGCCAGTGCCGCCGTACTCATTGGAATCCCACGCATCGACGAGGCAGGCCCACGGGCGGACCTTCAGATGCGCGAGAGCCAGGAGATCCTTCTTGATCGGATCGAGCGACGGAGTTGTCAGCCGATAGACTCGAATGATCTTCAGGTCCTTGAAGAGGGTGACAAACTCCGGTGTCTCGTTGCCATGTAACTGGATATGGGTGAGCCCGACCTCAATCACCGTCTTACGAATCTGGGTCGGGATATGGTTGACGAAGACGCCCACGAGGTCGACCGTCGGTGGCAGTTGTCGCCTCAGCTGGATAGCCATCGGCGGACGAACCGAGCGGGGCGACTTCTGGTAGAAGTTCAGTCCGATGGCGTCGGGGACTCCCCGAGCCAGAGACTCTTTGAGGACAGCGGGGTCGTTCCACCCACAAATTTTAACCCACATGCGGTGACTCTTCGGTTAATGGTGTATTGGTTGGAGTGGTGAGTGCTGGGGAGCGGGCGGCTTCGCGGCTTTGACGTTGGTCGACGGCCATGGCCAGGACTCCGGTGATGAGGACCGCACCAACCTCGATGGCGGCGAGCAATGCTCCATGCTTTCGCAGGAAGATGTTACCGGGTGATCGCGGGTCGCCGAACTGCGTCATGACAATGGCGAGCGTCGTGGCCACGAACAGAAAGCTGGAAACGATGACCGCCTTCCAGAAGGGGTTCACGGGGGTGGCGGCGTGAGGTTCGTCGGGCATCGATCACTCTTCGAAACGAGCGGGCAGGCAGCAAGCCGAAGATTAGAACGTATTCCACGAGCGTGTGCAGCAGAAGAGGGATTTGAAATGGAGCACGTTCCCCATGGTGCTACGCACGGCTTGCCTCGCCCACCCGTAGGCGGTGTCGCTCCGAGACTCGCATTCCCCACCACAAACACGTTTGGCCCATTCCCTCGATAGCGAGCGCCGGACGTCACGGCCTGTTGTTCTAACAGACCGGGGTCACGGGTGGCTTGGGATTTCCCGGACCCCGGTGCGCAGCGGTGGCTGCGAGGCGGTCATCGTGTTCATCGCGGTTGATCTCGCGATGATCGGCTTTCGACTTCTCATTAAGGCACTTCGCGCGGAAGGGACAGTCGGCACACGCGCTGGCGGGCGCAGCGTAGATCCGGCGGTCGACGGAGCGGGTCTCAGGGTTCTCTTTCGTCGCGGTGCGGAACTTTAACTGCTGGCCGTGCGGGCACCAGAAGCAGTCTTT
>Ga0105046_10000776_pt1 | contig 46471 bp, 47 predicted proteins | sample MAT03_FD_78385 | JGI IMG/M metagenome (GOLD analysis project Ga0105046, IMG submission 78385) | Freshwater microbial communities from Lake Fryxell liftoff mats and glacier meltwater in Antarctica - MAT-03 (megahit assembly) | ecosystem: Environmental > Aquatic > Freshwater > Ice > Liftoff... | reverse complement strand
ATAATTGCCGTTCACCAATTCAATGCCCTCGTTTTTAGCGCACCATCGATAACCGGATCGGGGCCAGGTACGCGGCAGTGGGGCCGCAACACGAATACGGGCTAATATGTGAACATTCGGTCATGCTCAAGCGAAAGCGCCAGCAGCCGTTCCGGAAGGGCAAATTCAGCCGGCTTGTCGGCAATCAGTGCCGGACCGAGATCTCGTGCCTTTGCGGAGTTACCAGACACATAGAAACGGACCCCGGCTTTGACAAGCGCGTCGTAGTGCTCCCGGAGTTTTCCCGTGCCCAGTCCGGCGAGACTATTCAAGACGTCGTCCTTCAAGAGAACGACTGCGTCGCCGGCAAGGAATACACTGACTTGGTGACCTTGGCCGGCAGCCGTTCGGGCAACCAGGAATGCCAGCGCGGCACGGGTCGGGGCATCCTCGCCGTAAGTGACGTGAATCAGAATTTTCGCCTTGTTTTGTGCGTTAACCGCCGCTGGAAGAAGCGTCAGCGCCAGCAACATTCCAATCTTCGCGACTTCGAAAATCTTCATAACCCCTCCGGTGTCATCTCGACGACCGGCGTGATCCGGTCGAATGGAATATTGGCGCGCTGGTTGGCCTCCTCTACTACTGCGCGGCTTTCGCCTTCAAAGTAGCAATGGGTCTGAGATGACTCCGGCAGGAAGAAACTGCGGATCCAGCGAACACCGCGGCCTTCTTCCGATATTTCCGCGCAACAGGTCTTCGCGCGGATACCGGCGCTGCTGAGCATTTGCGGGGTGATTCCGGGGAGTCTACGTTCGACTACGAATAGTGGCATGAAATTCTTTCCTTATGGCTGGTTAGGTTTATCAAGTTCGTGAGCTTGCAGTGGCTCAAGCAGTTCGTCAAGGTCTTCGCGTCTCAGGCGGATGGCTCTTTCCCCGGCGATGCGAAGAGCGGGGAGCTTTCCATTTCGTATGTATCCACGGATCGTTTGAACATGAACACCGAGGTAGGCCGCCGCCTCCTCCGGTGTGACGTAGGGGCGGCCGGCCGCTGCAGACGATCCCGCGGCGCGCGGGCGCACAGTCGGCATACCGGCCAGGGCGGCTCGCCAAGAGGCACTTTTAATTCCGTAGTCGCGCCGGAGGGTGTCCATTACGCCGCTATTTATTTCCGCGACGCACACCAGGACATGAGGGATCGACATCGGGTTCGCGTCGACAGATGCCAATGCAGCAGCGGCGTCAAGCAGTATCACCGATTGGTCGCTGTAGGCCGTCCTGGCGGATTTCTGATCCGGGGCCTCGCGCCAACACACGCCGAGTGATTCAAGATCGATGGCCCACGGACCCGACGGCTGCGATGCCGAATCGGGAGGCAGCCCACAGACAGCCGAGAATTACGTCGTCGGGCTCGACAAGTTCAGACCGTCGGGACTTCGCAATGAAAATGCCGAAGCGGAGGGCTTCGTCGATGTCGCCGTTCGTCACTCGCCAAGAGTATTGCATATCTTAAACTCTGCCAATATATTTTATTGTCACTAAAACGCACATAATCAAACGCTGGAGCAATCGACTCTTGCGGTCATGCGCAAGTTGTGATGGAATCGACGTCTATGCAGATGCGACGCAGAGCGGCATTTAGAAAACTGGCGGGGATTTTTGGAGCGGCGCAGTTCGCGGCGTTAGCACAGGAAGCAGACGTCATGGAACCGGTGAACGTCTTCGACTTCGCCGCACTGGCGAAGAAGAAACTGGACCCCGCGGCATGGGACTATTTGGAGGGCGGCAGCGAGGATGAGCAGGCGCTGCATGACAACCGGGAGGGGTTCAAGCGGATCATCATCCGGCCGCGGATGTTGGTCGATACACATAAAATCGACACTTCGTTGACGCTGCTCGGCATGAACTTGAACTATCCGATCCTGTTTGATCCGGCGGGCGGGAAGAACTGCTTTTTCCCGAACGGCGAGTTGGCGGTTTCTCGCGCGGCGGGGAAGTCGAAGACGATGCACATCACGAACGGCGGCATTGAAGCGACGCTGCAGGAGGGGACGGCCGCGGAGAACTGGTGGCAATTAACGACGGGCGGGATTCTGACGAATAAGGCGCAAACGAGGTCGTTTGTGAGGCGAATCGAAGCGCAAGGGTGTAAGGGAATCTGCTTTACGGTGGACATTATGCACGTGTCGCAGCGGGAGCGGGAGATACACAACAAGCTGGAAAGATCGTGGTGCGAGACGGGACTGCCGAAGCGGGACGCGCAGGGGAAACTGCCGGTGGCGAAGACTCCGTGGAAGGCTGGCGTGCTGCCATCGAAGGCTGCGCCATTGCCGACTTGGGAGACGCTGGCGGAGTTGTGTACGGTGACTTCCCTGCCCGTGATTGTCAAAGGGATCATGACTGCGGAGGATGGGGACCGGTGCGTACAAAATGGCGCGAAAGCCTGCATTGTTTCCAATCACGGGGCACGGCAGCAGGACAGTGTCGGCGGAACGATTGAGGCGCTGCCGGAAGTAGTTCGGGCGGTGAATGGGCGCATTCCGGTGCTGATGGATGGCGGGATCCGGCGCGGTACGGATATTCTAAAGGCGCTGGCGCTAGGCGCGACCGCGGTTTGTATTGCGCGGCCGTATTTATACGGGATGGCGAGTTTCGGGCAGGCCGGCGTCGAGCGCGTGATTCATCTGCTGCATACGGAACTGGCCCTGAACATGGGGCTGGCAGGCGTGCCGAATTTACGGTCGATCGACAAGAGTCTGGTGCGTATCCGCGGGGGAGCCTGATTAAATGGAAACCCAGCGATTCTCGCGGGCGGACCGAAACACCGCGTCAATCGTCCGCATGTTACCCAATGCGAATTCGAGGGAGACAGGCACAGGCCGCTCGCCGCGAACGGCGGCGGTGAAGGCTTCGCCTTCGATCGTGTATTGATCGCAAACCGCGAAGGTGTGGGCGAGGGGACCGGCGCCATTGTCGATGAAGACTTGCGTGGGCTTGTCGGGCGGGGCGTTAAAAGGAATCTCGATCTCGATGCGTCCTCTCGTTCCGTGAAAATGCATGCGCTGATACGGGTTGATCTGCGTGCTGCAAGTGAACTGGCAGTGAACGTCGCCAAAGTCCAGGATCACTGAGGAGAGGCGGTCCGTTTGAAATTGAGGATCCCGTTCAACCTGCGCACAAACGCGGGTGGGATTGCGCCCAACGATGAAACGCGACGTGAAGATGGGGTAGCAGCCTATGTCCATCATCGCTCCGCCGCCGATATCGGCCCGGTTGCGAATGTTGTCCGGGTCAACATTGGTATAGCTGAAGAAGCCTTGGATTGCGCGGAGCGGCCCGATCTTGCTTTCATCGATCGCGGTTTTAGTCCACAGCCATTGCGGGTGCGTGGCGACCATGAAGGCCTCCCCGATAACCACGTTGTTGGCATCGCGCGCAGCGATTAATTCGTCAACTTCGGCAGCGTTCATGCCGAGCGGTTTTTCACAAAGAACGTGCTTACCGGCCTGCGCGGCGCGGATGGACCAGGGGACGTGGAGGTGATTGGGTAATGGGTTGTAAATGATGTCGATGCTGGGATCGGCGAGCAGTTCCTCATAAGAGCCGTACGCGGCCGGAATGCCAAACGAGGCGGCGTGTGTCTTGGCGGTATCGATGTCTCGGGAGGCGATGGCCGCCACTTCGAGCGAAGGAGCGCGCAGCAGCGCGGGGATTACTTTGGTGCGGGCAAACTTGGAGGAGCTGAGAATTCCCCAGCGGAGCCGATTGGACATGATGAACAGCATCTCAGATTCAGCCGCTGCAAAAGAAATACTGCCGGTCCGGATTTGGGCGAATCTGTCTATGCATGAGGAATCTAGTCATCGTTCTGGATGACCAACTGAATGAAGATTCCGCAGTCTACGACGGGTTTGATCGGGCGAAAGATGCAATCTGGATGGCCGAGATCGAGGGGTCGCGGCCTCGCATGTGGTCGCGCAAGGACCGCATTGCGATGCTATTAAGCGGCATGCGGCACTACGAACAGCGGATGACGAGGGCCGGGCGCTGTGTGGTATACCGGAGCTTGGATGATCGGTCGAATGCGAATTCGCTACGGGGCGAATTGCCGCGGTCAATCGAACAGTTTCAGCCGGAAAGGTTGATGGTGGTGCAGCCCGGTGAACAACGGATTCGCTTGGAACTGGAGGCGACGGCCAAACAAGCGGGACTTCCGCTTGAATTCCGGCCGGACCGATACGTTCTGTCCCGTACTGACGACTTTTGGCACAAAGTGAATGTACGCGATGGACTGGATGTTCCAGTGCGGACTCCCTTCCATGTCGAACCGGACCGAACTACGCAGCGTGTCATCGAGTTGGTGAATCGGCGGTTCGCGCGGCATCCCGGATCGCTGGACGGATTTTGCTGGCCGGTCACGCCAGAGGAGGCCAGTGCGGCCTTGAACCACTTGCTGGCGGGACCGGGCAGTGGAACATATGAGCCGTGGCTGATAGCGGCAATGGATCTGAAACTGTTGGACCCGCGGGAGATCGACGAGGCAGTGTTATACCTGAAAGGAAGAGATGCGAATTCTGCTGTATAGCGGTAAGGGCGGCGTTGGCAAAACAAGCGTGGCAGCCGCCACGGGATTGCAGTTGGCACGGCTCGGGATGAAGACGCTGGTGATGAGTGTCGACCCGGCTCATAGTTTGGCGGACTCTTACGCCTTGAAAACCAGCCTGTTCGATGCCCGAACCGGCGATCCGTTCACCGTAGCCGAAAACCTGGATATCCAGGAAGTGAACATCCAACTGGAGATCAAACGGCATTGGAAGGAAATTTCGGGTTACATCACCAGCGTGCTGCGAACCAGCGGACTCGGCGATGTGGAAGCCGAAGAGATGGCGATTCTTCCGGGGATGGAAGAGTTGAGCGCGATGATGTACGTGAACCAGTACCGCAAGGGGAACACCTACGATGTGATCGTGCTGGATTGCGCGCCGACTGCCGAATCGTTGCGATTTATCTCCATGCCGACCACGCTCGAATGGTACATGAAGCACGTGTTTCCCATGGAGCGGAAAGTGTTGAACGCGGTCCGGCCATTGGCGAACCGTCTCTCCCCGATCGAACTTCCGCCCGATTCGTATTTCGGCAATGTCAAAACGCTGTTCACGAAAATGGAGGGAATCGACACGATTCTCGAAGACCCGCAATTGACGAGCGTCCGCCTGGTAACGAATCCGGAACGAATGGTTTTGCGGGAGACGCAGCGCGCTTATGTTTATTTTTCCCTGCATGGGCTGACCGTGGACACGATCGTCGTGAACCGGGTGCTGCCGAGCGAAGCGGACGATTCCTACTTCGGAAAATGGCGCGAAGCGCAACAGGAGATTCTAGGTGAAATTACCAGTTACTTTGACCCGGTTGCGGTGCGGCAAGTTCCCATGTTTCAGGAAGAGGTCATGGGGTTGGAGCGGCTGGAGAAACTAGCGGCCGTGCTGTACGCGGCGGACGAAAATCCGGCGCTGGTCACGCGGGCCGAACGCCCCTATTCCTTTGGCCGGGAGCACGGCGCCTACGTGGTGCGACTGGCATTGCCCTTTGCGGCAAAGGGCGACGTGGGGCTGTTTAAGAAGGGCGACGAGCTGGTGATCGAGGTCGGCACTTTACGGCGGCATGTCGGGCTGCCAACCACGATGGCGGCGCTGCAACCGGTGCGTGCTAGATTCGAAGGGAAGACGTTAGTGGTCGAATTGCGGGAGGCATCATGAGCGAGACGAAAAGTAATTGCGGCTGCATGGGCGTAGGACCGATTGTGACCGAGTTTGCCAGGAAACTGGGGCCTTCCGAAGAGGTGAGCCAGCACTTCAAAGCGGCGCGGCTGGAGATACTGAAAGGCCTGCGCGCGATGCTCGATGAGCAGATTGCGGGCATGGCCGAGGCGCCCAAGCACGGCACAAAATTCACGGTGGAGTAGCACCGGGAGGGCGAGAGCCGTCATAATAGCGGCTTCATGTCCAAGATTGATCCCACCAAGCTACGCAGTTATACCTGGTTCAACGGTAAAGAATATTACAACTTTTCGAGACGCGGGAATCTGCGCTCGATGGGCTTCAGCCGCGAGATATTCTTCGGCAAGCCGGTTATCGGCATTTGCAACTCGTATAGCGAGCTGAACAACTGCAACGCCCATTTGCGGGGCTTGGCGGAGGCGGTGAAACGGGGCGTATGGGAAGCCGGCGGATTTCCGCTGGAGTTCCCCGTCATCTCGTTAGGCGAGCAGTTCATGAAGCCGACCACCATGCTCTTCCGGAACCTGATGGCGATGGATGTGGAGGAGTCGATTCGGGCGAATCCGGTGGATGCCGTGGTGCTGTTGTGCGGGTGCGACAAGACAACGCCGGCGATGCTGATGGGCGCTGCTTCGGCCGACGTACCGGCCATTGTCGTAACTGGCGGACCGACACTTTCGGGCAACTACAAGAACACGCCCTTCGGCACGGGAACGGACGGAAGGAAGATTTTCGATCTGCATCGCATCGGGCAGATCGGCGCGGAGGAGTTGCAGGAGATTGAAGGTTGCATGGTGCGCAGCGCCGGGCACTGCACAGTGATGGGAACGGCATCGACCATGGCTTCGATGGCTGAAGCGCTGGGCATGACACTCCCCGGAAACGCCGCTATTCCAGCCGTCGATTCGCGGCGTGCGGCCTTGGCCGAACAATCGGGGCAGCGCGCGGTGGAGATGGTGGCCGAAGACATGCGGCCGTCGCGCGTGATGACGCGGCAGGCGTTTGAGAACGCGATGGTGGTAGACATGGCAATCGGCGGCTCGACGAACGCCGTGGTCCATCTGTTGGCAATCGCGGGGCGCTTGGGAATGGGCTTGGTGCTCGACGATTTCGATCACGTTTCGCGAAAGACGCCCTTCCTGGTAAATGTGCGTCCAAGCGGGCAGCACCTGATGGAAGACTTCTTCTACGCGGGCGGACTGCCGGCGGTCATGCGTGAGCTACTGCCGCTCTTGAACCGCGACTGCATCACGGTGAATGGAAAAACTGTTGTCGAGAATGTAGGCGCGGCGCCCTGCTACAACCGCGATGTGATCCGCGCGCTCGATGCTCCATTGCATCCGGAGGGCGGAACGGTCATTCTCCGCGGGAACCTCGCGCCGGATGGGGCGGTGTTCAAACAGACCGCCGCGACGCCGGCGCTCTGCAAACACACCGGACCCGCGTTTGTTTTTGAGACTTATCAGGAGATGCACGATTCCATCGATTCGATGGATCTGCCGGTCGACGCCAATACGGTTCTGGTGATGAAGAACGGCGGACCGAAAGGCGCGCCGGGCTTCCCGGAGTGGGGCCATATACCGATGCCGAAGGTACTATTGGAAAAGGGCGTGGCCGACTGCGTTCGCATCTCCGACGCGCGAATGAGCGGAACCAGTTTCGGAACAGTGGTGCTGCATGTTTCCCCGGAATCGGCCATCGGCGGGCCGTTGAGTATCGTGGAGACCGGCGACATCATCACTCTGGATGTCGAAACGCGGGAGTTGAAACTGCACGTGGATGACGCGGAGATCGCGCGACGGCTGGCCGCCAGGCCGCTCCCGCCGCCGGCGTACACGCGCGGCTACGGAAAGCTGTTTCTGGATCACGTCACCCAAGCGCATCTGGGCTGCGACTTCGACTTTCTGCACGCCGAGAAGCCGAAGGAATGAACAAGCGCTGGGCAACGCCGGCATTTTTTATACTCCTTGTCTGGCTGTTCTACGTTGCGAGTAAAGGGGCCTACAAAGGCTTCTTTTCCGCCGACGATCTGGACAACCTGGCGTGGACACGGCACGCGGAACTTTCGAGTTTCCTGAATGGCCTGGTCACGCCGCAGTTCTATGCGACGAACTTCCGGCCCGTGGGGCACTTCTATTTCTGGGCGTTGGGGCACATGGCGGGGTTGGATATCCGGCCCTACATCGCCGTGCTGCATGTGTTGCATCTGGCGAACCTGGCGCTGCTGTGGGCGCTGTTGAGCCGACTCTCGTTTACATGGGCGGCGCGGGCGATCGGCGTCCTGTTCTTCGCCTTTCACATGGCCGTATTCGACGCCTACTGGAAGCCGATGTACGTGTTCGACGTGCTCTGCGCGGTATTTTCGCTTTTGTCTGTTCTGCTGTGGATCGACAAACGGCGCTGGCTGAGTTTGCTTTGCTTCTGGCTCGCTTACAAATCCAAGGAACTGGCCGTGGCGGTTCCGGTGATTCTGGTTGCTTACGAATATATGCTCGGTTCGCTCAACTGGCGGGCACTCGCGTGGCACCTCGGGGGAGGCGCGTGGTTCACTTTGCAGGCGCTGTTTTCGCAGGCTGGGCGGGGTGGAGATTACGGCCTCCGGCTGACGCCTTTGACTCTCTGGCAAACGGTGGACTACTATGCCTCGCAAGTGTTGCTGATCCGCCACGCCGGTTTCGCCTTGGCGTTGTTACCGGTATGGGTGCGCGACCGGAGATTGTGGTGGGGCATGTTAAGCGCGGCTCTTTGGCTGGGGCCGATGCTCCTGGTTCCCGGCCGCCGGTTTGGAGCGTATTTATATTTGCCATTGGCAGGATTGGCCGTGGCTATGGCAGCGCTGACCGAGCGCTTCGGGTGGAAGTGGATCGCCGCGCCGTTAGCAATCTGGCTTGGCTTCAACTACACCGAGATGCGGGAGAAGCGACGCGCGACGCTGGCCGAGGCGGAAGAGACGGCGGCCTATGTTTTCTCGCTGGCCGACCTCGCCAGGAATGGAAAAGATATCGACACAATGCTCGTCGATAGTGCGCCGGCAGGCTTGCGGCGATGGGGCGTGGAGGGCGCGTTGCGTTACACCTTTGACCGCGACGACCTGGAAATGATTTATCTGGAGGACAGCGACCATAAAGAACCGCGCGCCGACGCGACGCTGGCGATGCTCAGCTGGGACGGGCCGATGAAAAAGCTCTACACAATGCGCCGGACAGCCGCGCTGGGCGATGCGCCGTACGTGGAAATGACACGGTTAACGCCGGTGTGGCAGTTGACGAAAGGATGGTACCAACGCGAGGGGAACTACCGCTGGACAATGCCGCGCGCCGAGGCCCGCGTGCGCCGTCCGGCGAACGCGAATGCGTTTCAAGTAACCGTAAATGTGGGTCCGGATTATATTCGCGCGGTCGGCAAAGTGACTTTGACCGTTAGGGTTGGCGGCGCGGAACTGGGCACCAGGACATTCACCCAAAACGGCTGGCTGACGGAGGCGTTCGCCATGCAGCCTGGTCCCGAGGGAAATGTAAATGTCGAATTCAGCGTCGATCCGCCGTTCCGCCCGAAGAACGGGGATCCGCGGCCACTCGGCATTCCCATCGCGGCATTCGGCTTTCGCTAACCTTTTGCCGGGCTCCGGCGTCTGTACACTGGGATCATGCGATTTCTTTTTCTTGCGATCACTACGGGCGCGCTGTTACTGGCCGAAAGCGCCTCTGGCGTTAAATGGAAGGCGCCCGCTGCCTGGAAGAACCAAGCGGAGCGGCCTATGCGCGCGGCAACCTATTCCGCGCCTGCAGCCGCCGGCGATGCTGAGCCGGGCGAAGTGGCGGTTTTCTATTTCGGTCCCGGGCAGGGCGGCGGCGTTCAGGCGAATATCGACCGCTGGATCAGCCAGTTTCCCAAGAAGACCGGCACCCCGAAAATAAACAAATCGACAGTCGCGGGGATGGGCGTGACCATGATCAATGTGGCCGGAACCTACGGGGCCTCAAGCAGCCCGATGTCTCAGGAAAAAGTTAACAAACCCAGTTTCCGGATGATCGGTGCGATTGTTGAGGCGCCGCAGGGCGCGGTATTTTTCAAATTTACAGGCCCGGCGAAAACGGTCGCCGCTCAGGAAGCATCGTTCCTGGGAATGATCAACGCGATTACGAAGGAGTAGGTATTCATGCTTTCGCGTAGAGGTTTTGCCAGTGTATTCACGGGAGTGGCAGCGACGGCGGCGGACTGGCCCCAGTGGCGCGGCGTCCGGCGCGACGGACGGACGGCGGAAACCGGCCTGTTGCGGCAGTGGCCCGCGGCCGGGCCGGGGCTCCTGTGGCGCGTCGACGGACTTGGCGAGGGATACTCGTCATTTTCCATCGCGAACGGCAAACTTTTTACGCAGAGCCAGAAAAAGGGCCGGCAGTGGGTGATGGCGCTGGACGCCTCGACGGGCAAACCCATTTGGGAAACTCCGGCGGGCGAGCACTTCCCGCAGGACCGCGGGCATGGGCCGCGTGGGACACCGACGGTTGACGGCGATACGTTGTACTCACTCTCGGCTGACGGCACGCTGGTATCGCTGGTCGCGGCGACAGGGAAGAAGAATTGGGAATCTAACATCCTGCGGGATTTCAAGGGTTCGCAAATTAAGTGGGGCTTGAGCGAATCGCCCTTGGTGGATGGCAATCGCCTGATTGTGACGCCCGGTGGCAAAGACAAAGCCGTCGTCGCATTGGACAAGGGGACCGGTAAACCGCTGTGGGGCGGCGGCGACGATCAGGCTGGATATAGCTCGGCCATCGCCTTCGATTTCGGCGGGCAGCGGCATATCGTCGCATTCACTTCCAGCGGCGCCATTGGGCTGAACGCGGCAAACGGATCGGTGATGTGGAACTACACCAAGGTCTCCAACCGTACCGCCAACATCGCAACGCCGATCTATCACGACGGGCACGTGTTTTTGAGCTCCGATTACGGAACCGGTTGCGCGCTGTTGAAGCTTACAGCAGCCGGTGAACGCATCAAAGCGACCGAAGTTTACTTCAATCGGGAGATGCGGAATCATTACGGTTCAAGCGTCCTGCTCGACAAACACCTGTACGGTTTTTCCAGCGGTATTCTCACCTCCATGGACCTGATGACGGGCGAAGTGGCGTGGAAAGATCGCAGTGTGGGCAAGGGCCAAGTGATTCTCGCGGAAGGCCTGCTGTACTTGCAAGGCGAGACGGGCACGGTGGCGCTGGCCGAGGCCACTCCGACGGCGTACAAAGAGATTTCCCGCTTCGAATTCGGGCGCGGCGACTATCCGCTTTGGACGCTGCCGGTCATCGCCGGCGGGCGTTTGTATTTCCGCGATCAGGGCAAACTGGCCTGCTACAAGATTTCTAAGGTGTGATCGGTCGTGGGCTCCGCGCCCCACGCCATCGCCAACATGAGTCCACTCGCGTTTGAATGACACCGGCACGCGATCGCCCCCGATACTATTTGTAAGTAACTTCCACCAGAAACAGCCCACTCGCCGGGGCCGTTGGGCCGCATTCGGCGCGGGCTCCCCCGTTCAATAAATTGGCTATTCCAACAGGCCCCAGATTCCCCTTCCCCACTTCAATCAGGGTGCCAACCAGATTTCGCACCATGTGCTTGAGAAAGCCTGTCCCACAGACCCTATAGATCAGCCGGGGGCCCTCCCTCACAAGAGTCGAAGTAAAAATCGTGCGCACTTTGGAGTACCCGGAATCGTAGCGTTCGTCAAATGTGGCGAAGGCGGAAAAGTCGTGTTTGCCTTCAAATAGGGGCGCCGCCGCAATCATCTTCCGGTCGTCTAACGGATAGGGATGGTGGTGGACATAGGGACGCTCGAATGGCGAACAGATTTCGTCGCGAAAAATGCGGTATTCATACAGTTTCGAGGCGGCGTCGTGACGGGCGTGAAAATCGGGGGACGCTTCCTCCACACTCGTCACGCGGATGGCCCCCGGGAGCAAATGGTTCATGGCGCGCAGAAGATTCTCGCAGGGAATTGTGCTGGTGGTGCTGAAAGCGGCCACCTGGGCGATCGCGTGAACGCCCGCATCGGTGCGGCCGCTTCCTTGAACCAGGATGGGAGTCTTAGATAACGCGAGAAACGCCCTTTGAAGCTCGCTTTGAATCGTCACCAACCCTGGCTGAACCTGCCAACCGTGGAAATTCGTGCCGTCGTAGGAAACGGTCATCCGTATACGGCGCGTTGGCCGGTCAGGCGACATTGCGAGAGCCGGGCTTCACCGCCACTGACCCCTCGCGGCAAAGCGGACAGAGTTCGGGAGACCAACTGGTCACCGAAATCGTCGCCAGGGCCGCGCGTGGAACGCCGATATCGGCGTGGCCGCCGGAGCGGTCGATAATGGAGCCGGCGGCGAGGATCTTCACGCCGTAATCGCGCAACAGGTCGATCACCTCGCGTGAACTGCCGCCCGTGGTGACGACGTCCTCGACCACTACCGCCGTCTCACCGGCCGTGACTTCGAATCCGCGGCGCAACGTCATTTTGCCTCCCGCGTCGCGCTCGGTAAACTGAAATCGCGCTCCCAGGGCACGCGCCACCTCGTGGCCGATGATCAGTCCGCCAACGGCGGGAGAGGCGACCAGGGGAATCGCTTCCCCGTTGGACATCTCCCGGAATCGCGCGGCGAGGGCGCGGCCCATGGTCTGGGCGTGTACCGGATATTGCAAAACTTTGGCGCACTGGAGGTAGGCCGGACTGTGCAGTCCGCTGGTTAGCCGGAAGTGGCCGTGAAGGTAGGCGCCGGTCTGTTCGAAGAGGCTGAGAACGGGGTCAGAAGTGGACATCCGAAGCCCAATATAGCAATTTGTCCGGGAGCGGACGCGGGTAGGCCGGAGATTCCCGAAAGCGGACAAAGAAAGAGAGTGAATAGGCTTAAACCCTGCGATATCATGGAGAAATCGTGGAACATCGGGCGTCCAGTCTGCGTCTGGCTCTGTAATCGGAAAGCTATCTGGTATGAATGTAAAACAACTCACAAGTCTTCTCTGCTCGCTCCTGGTTCTGACGCCGGCCCTGCCCGCCCAGAGCCGAACTGGCGTTTCCGGGTGGTGGAACAACATCACCGAGCCTTACTCCTGGCGGGAGGTTGCCCCCATTCACTTGGGAAACTCCTCGCGGTTGGATCAATTGATGCGCGCGGGCAAACTGTATCTCTCGCTGCAGGATACGATCTCGCTGGCACTCGAGAACAATCTGGACATCGAGTTGCAGCGCTACGGGCCGCGCATCTCGGAAGCCGAATTGCAGCGCGCCAATGCGGGTGGCTCATCCCGCGTCGGGTCAGCCAGCGGCGTTTCCAACACCACCACCGGGCAAGGGGCCGCCGGCTCGCAGTTGGGTTCCGCGGCGGCGCAGACGGGACAAACACTCGTCGGTCAGAATCTGGATCCGGTCTTGACCGGCACCATGAGTTGGGGCCATCAAACGATTCCCCAGACCAACACCTTCGTCACCGGCACCAGTTCGCTGATTAACCAGCGGACGTTGGCCAACTACGGAGTCTCGCAAAGTTTCCTCACCGGCACATCGGCCACCCTGGGGTTCAACAACAACCTGCTCGCCCAGAACTCCGGCCGTAACGATTTCAATCCGTCCAAGTCCGTCAACGGCTCGCTCAATGTTACCCAACGCCTCCTGCAAGGCTTCGGGATGGCGGTCAACAACCGCAATATACGCGTCTCGCGAAATAACGTCAAGGTTTCCGAACTGGTGTTTCAGCAGCAGGTGATCACCACGGTTTCAAGCGTCATCTCCCTTTATTGGGATCTCGTTAGCGCCAATGAAGATGTCCAGGTTAAACAACAGGCCCTCGCGCTCAACCAGAAACTGTATGACGACAACAAGAAACAGGTGGAGATCGGAACGCTCGCGCCCATCGAGATCATCCGCGCGGAGGCGGAAGTGGCCCGCAGTCAGCAGGACCTCACGATTTCCGAGACGAACCTGCTGCAACAGGAAACGGTTATCAAGAATGCGCTAAGCCGCACCGGCGTAGGCAGTCCCGGCCTGGCCGAGGCACGGATTATTACCACCGATAAGATCCGCATGCCGGACAACGAAGCCGTGGAACCGATTCAGGATCTCGTTCTCAAGGCAGTGACCGGGAGACCCGAACTCGAACAGGCGAGAGTGAATATTGAAAGCTCCAAAATCGGACTGAAGGGTTCGAGGAACGCACTCCTCCCCAGTGTCGATGCCTTTGTAGACGTCCGCAACAACGGGCTGTCGGGTATCTTGAACAACCAACCCATTCCGCCCGTTCCCGGCGCGCCCGTCGGCATCGTCAGCCCGCCGCGTAACCCGGCCAACGTCGACGGCTTCTTCCTCGGCGGCTACGGCACCGCCCTCGGCCAGGTTTTCCGCCGTAACTTCCCCGATTACAGCGTCGGTGTCAGCCTGAATATCCCGCTTCGAAACCGCGGCGCGCAGGCCGACATGGTGCGCGATCAACTGAGCCTCCGGCAGAGCGAAATCCGGCTGCAGCAGTCGCTGAATCAGGTGCGGGTCGAAGTGCAAAACGCGCTCATCAGTCTGCAACAAGCGCGCGCCCGCTATCAGACTTCGGTTAAGAACCGTGTTCTGCAGGAGCAGACCCTGGACGCGGAACAGAAGAAGTACGCCCTAGGCGCCTCCACGATCTTTTTCGTGATTCAAGCCCAACGCGACCTTACCGCCGCCCAGGCGTCGGAAGTGGCGTCACTTAGCACTTATGCCCGAGCCAGAAACGAACTGGAGCGGGCCACGGGCCAGACGCTGACAGCTAATAGCATCCAAATCGACGAGGCCATGAAGGGCTCTGTGGCTCGGCCGGCTTCCGCGATTCCGGCCGTCCAATAGGGGTACCGGAAATCGCAGAGTAGCTTCGCTCTTAATGCTGACGGTTGTGAGCGCGGTTAATCATGCTCGGCACATCAAAAAACAGCCCGGCTCTTCACGAGCCGGGCTGTTTTTTGTCTATCGACGGGAGGGCACTAGTCCTTTCCGGGGATACCATAAAGCGGCTGCATTCTTGCCCCGCTGATTTCGTCGAGTTCCGTGTCGGTCCCTTCGACAGCTCGCGTCACCGCTTCCGTTTGGGTCTTCTGTTCATCATTCAAGGGTGTTTCGCTCATTTATTTCGGTTCCTATTCTGTAAGCTTTGCCCGCCTATAAGGGCGTACAGCGAACGGTGCGGAACATTCATGGGGAATTGTTCGTGGGGAAGCGAGAAAACATTCCCAATCGGCAGGTGGGCCTGATTTCGCCGATTCCGTGCGCCCGGCACCTCGGCACTCACGGGAAATTGACCACATCTGCCCAAATAGAGTTGACCACACCCGAAAGAGATCATGCCACGCGGCGGCGACATCAAGCAAGAGGATATTTGGCCACGCCGCTGGCGGGCAAGTCGTTGTTTAAGTGGGCGACAACAGAATCATGCGCGCGGCGTGGCCGCGCGCCGCAAGGCAGAGTACGGCGCTAGAAACGACGCAAAAAGCAGCGCCTTCATGGTCAACTCTTCGTAAACATGGGTGGGTCATTCTTGGCGAGTGCCGAAGGCCCGGCAGGCTCCGCTCTAAAAAAAACCCGGCTCATTGAGAGCCGGGCGGTTGAGAGTATTTGACAACGAAGTGGCGTAGCCTTACTCCGGATCGGGGATCCCGTAAGGCACCCGCGGCCTGGCGCCGCTGATGTCGTCGAGTTCAGCTTCTGAAGCTTCCCCGGTCACGATAACCGTGAAGCCATCGCCAGTCGCGGAAGTTCCGGAACTGGCGATGGTCTAACCAGCGCGTTTATTTGATCGCCATTTTGTCCAAAGCTTCTCCGCCCGCGGGCAGCGGCGACGCACCCGGCTTCAGCCCATTCGTTTCCAATATGTAGGCGACGATGCTGGCATAGCTATCCTCCGGCAACGAACCCGGCGCCGACGGCGGCATCGTCTTTTGTGACCGGTCATAAAGCGCCCGGACGCTCCGCCCGGACCACGCCGTCCGGAAATACTGCCCGCCCAGCGGCGTTCCGAATGTTCCATTGGTTAATGTGCTGCCGTGACAGACGGCGCAATTCGAGTTGTAGGCGGTTTTCCCCGCCGCCGCCTGCGCGGCCGTGAACTGCGCCGGAGTACCATCGACAATCACTGCGTTCCGCTCCTCGCCGGGTTGCTTGGCATCGCTCACACTGCGCGGCTCCTCGGCCGCGGCTCCGGTCCCCTCTCCCAGATAGGTAAACGCCAGGATAGCTCCGTTATTCTGCATGCGTCGAACCGTGCCTCCGCCGTGCGCCTCGGCCAGTCCGCCTGGATCGGTCGCAATGTAAATCGTCTTGCCGTCCGGACTCACGGCCGTATCCCGATACCGGTTCTCCGATTGGAAATACCGGGAGATAAACCCGGACGCCTTCTTCCCGTTCGGCTTCAATGGCACCACATATAGGGAGCCGCGCTTGAGCGCCGGCGCCAGCAATACGCGATCCCAACCGGGTATGCCCGTTCCATTCGATTGATAATGCTCGACGCTGGAAACGCCAACCGTCGGCCAGCAGATATAGTCGATACCCTTGCAGGCCGGATCGTGGAAATCGAAGCCGGCAGGCACGGTGAACAGCGTGGCCACCGGCTTCATGAACGGTTTCGTGAACGCCGATTCCGGCTCGCGCGGCACCGAGGGATGTATGGCGAGATCGCTGAATCGGAGTTCCGCGCAAGGCGTGCTGGCTTCGGCCCAGCGCGCGTACTCGTAGGCGTTGCCGTCCTTCAGCCCGGCGACATGTGGCCAGCCATAGTTGGATCCGCGTTTCAACCGGTTCACCTCGTCATCGGTTTTCGGCCCATGTTCAGAGGAGTACAACTTCCCGTCCGGCGCAAAGTCCAGACCCTGCGGATTTCGATGCCCATACGTGTAAACATGACTGATGACGCCGCCGAGTTTCGGGTTATCCTTCGGCACGGAGCCGTCCAGGTTTATGCGCAGCGACTTGCCCACATACGAGGCGTAAAACTGGTCGCCAAGCTCCTTCCGCGTCGGCAGCCGCTGGGCTTGCACGGGTAGACACACGTTGCCCAATTGATTGTTCCCCTGATCCCCAAGCGTGAGATACAACTTCTTGTCCGGTCCGAATTTCAGCCGCCCGGCAACGTGATCGTTGCCCGCCGGTAATCCGTTAATGACCGTGCTGAGATCGGAAAGTGTACCGGTGGCGGCGTTGTACGTCAGGCGCGCAATTTTTGCGTAGAGGTAGCGATATGGGCTCTTCGGATCGGTGACGGTCGGATCCGCTCCCTTGCTCTCGTCTATATAGGTATAGGCCACGTAGACGTAATCGTTGCCCGTGCCTTTCAACAATTCCGGATGCAGCGCCAGACCCAACAACCCATCCTGCCCTCCAGGCGCGGCGACCTCCCCAATCGTGATCGCGACTTTTTTCTCACCCGTGACCGGATCGATCCGCGAGACCTGCTTGCCGATTCGCTCGGTAACCCACAGCTTGGAATCCGGCCCCCACGTTATCTCCCACGGCCCCGCCAGTCCGGAAACCACTACCGTTTTGCGGAACTGCTTCGTGCCGCGGATCGCGGTTTCCGGCCCATTCTGCGCCTGAAGTCCGCCGGTGAAACCGCCGGACGACAGAAGGAGAACTGCCGGTATTAAGAATTTCATAAACATGTGTCAGTAAGGATGATATGCCGCCGAAGGGGAATTGGTAAAGTACCGCCGGGGACGCATGCGGCGGATAGCCGGATCGCGCTATACTGAACAGGTTCACTGAACTTGTTCATCCAATGCCGGACCGCAAACAATTACGTCAGAACGGGAAGGAAGCCACCCGCGTTCGCATTCTCGACGCCGCCCGGCTCCACTTTGAGCGCGACGGCTTTGACGCCGCCAGCGTCCGGGCTATCGCCGCTGGGGCGAACGTCGCCGCGGGCACCGTCCTGCTTCACTTCCCGGACAAGCTGTGGCTGCTGAACGCCGCTCTCCATGACAGTCTGGAAGACGCTATCCAAAGCAGCCTGGCCGCCCCGCGCCGGGGCCGTCTCCTCACTCGCCTGGTGGCGGTTGTACGGCCCTTCTTTGCCTTCTACGCCGCGCGGCCCCGTCTCACAAAAATCCTGCTGCGCGGTTCCCTGCTCGCGGATTCGCCGTGGCGGGAACGCTTTACCGCCCAAGTTGCGAAGGTGCACGTCCATGTCGCCGGCATCGTCACCGAGGCCATGGACCGCGGAGAAATCGCCCTCGCTACAAGCGCGAACCTCTTCGCGGCCGCGCTGTTTTCCTTCTATTACTTCGCGCTCATCGGCTGGTTCCAGGGCGGAATCGCCGATCCCATGCCGCTATTCAAGAACCTCATGGCACAGCACATCAAAAGCGCCGCGCCCTCCGCCGGCAGGAGAAACATCTTATGACCGCCAACCTCTTTCGCAACGCGCAGTCGCGCGCGGTCATTCTCGGGGCTTTTGACCGTTTCCTGAAATGCACGCCGCAAGCGCAATCCCGCACAGTACCCACCCCGGCGACACCCACATGCTAGTAGCCGCCCCCCCGGACGCGCCTCCGCTCGTCGTGCTTCACGGCGCGATGGTCAGTTCCGCTCTGACCATACGCGAAGGACATCCGCTGCTCGATAGCTTCCGCGTCTATGCCATCGATGTTATCGGCCAGTCTGTCAAGAGAGCGCCGATGTGCGCCTTTCCATGGATAACTCCGAATATGGAGAATGGCTGCGGGATGTCATGGACGCTTTGGATCTGCCGGCGGCGCATATCCATGGAGACTCCTGGGGAGGCTTCGTTGCCCGCAAACTAGCCGAGGTGGCGCCCGAACGGATCAGCCGCCTCGCGCTGCTGGCGCCGGCCGGAATTGGCTCCAGGCCTCTACTGAAAGGCTTATCGCACGCAGCCGTCCCTCTTATGATCTACCGGACTACAGGCAATCGGGCGGCTCTCCAACGCTTCGTCCGTTCGCAGCTCACCACGCCCGATACAACGATTCTGGAATACTTCGGCGAAGCGCTACGGCACTACAATTCGGACCTTCGCCCGCCCCCGCTCGCCACCCCGGAACCGCTCAAATCCTGTCAGAGTTCCACCCTTGTCCTCGCGGCTTCGGACGACATCAATTTCCCCGGCCCGGCGCTTCTGGAAAGGGCCATGCAGCTATTTCCGCAAGCGACTGTGGATCTGCTCCCAAACTGCAAACACGTTCCGCCTACAAACGATCCCGCGCGCGCAAAACTCTGCAACCGCGTTGCGAGTTTCCTGCTGGATAAGCCTTGCCCCGCCGTCTCCTTCGATTCGTGTGCATGATCGCGCCTGGCGCGCATGCAATCTCTGAGAAATCGATGGGGCCAACTGCTTAATCAATTCAACTCCGCCATCCCAGTGGTCAAAATCACGTAGCCGGTCTTCCCGGCAATCGACACTTCGGAAATCGAATAGAACCCCGTGTTATCGCCTGCATGGCTGACGAATTCGCCATTCTCCGTCCTGGCGACTCGCCACCCCTACGCCCATAACACCGAATAGCCGGCGGCTGCGGAAACCTTCACTTGAGGACGAACCATTTCCCGCAAACTGGCCTCGCTTAGCCGGTACGCGCCACTCGGCTTCGGAGCCATGACCGCGTTCAGAAACTTTGCGTAGTCACCCGCCGAGGTGAGCAACGCTCCCATCGCGCCGTACCGGGCCACATCGATCCCGGTGGATTTCTTCTGCTCCATCGGCGCACCCTGGGCGCTCCGCGGTCGCGCCATGGACTTCGTAAAGGCATCGGTCCAAACATATCCACTGGCCTTCCTATAAACGTCAAAACCCGTAGCGCAAACCTCGACGCCTCCTTCGTACCGGACGCGGCGTTTCCCATCAACCCTCTCCGCCAGCCTGGCCACGGGGTACTGCAAGTAAGCAAAACACAATTGGGCCTGCGCGAATGATTCCCTTCCGGGGCTTCGCGCAACGGCGTCCGGAGAAGGAAAAGTCGAAAGTCCATCCATCGACCTTCAAATCCGGAGTCGATGTTCCGCCGTTTCACACCGCAATATCGAAACTTCGCGAAAGCGTTTGGAAATGGGCGTCCAAACTGCCCGTTCGTTCCGTTAAAGCCAACGCTCCAGCCATTCGAATGCCTCGGCTTGCATTTCGAGTCCAAAAGAATGGTGTACGTCATGGACCGTACCCTTGAATCGCTCCGGGATACCCGCCTTGCCATAGATATCCGCCAGCCGCCGGTTGGCCTGTTCCATGGCGGCAAGCGGAAACAGCGCATCGCGTTTGCACTGCTGCACCAGGAGCGCGCCCGGAGCGTGCAATCCGGCAACGTCTGGAAGATCCAACTGACTAAACAATCCCGGTGTGTATACCATCCAGGTGTGATTGCGCAGATGATTGCGCAGCTGTTCATGGAACAGCGTCATCCAGCCCATCACGCAGGAGGCTTTGATTCGCGGGTCCGTTCCAATCAGATAGGCCGTACGGAGACCGCCGATCGAAAGACCCAGACAGCCAAGACGATCCGGATTCACCTCCGGGCGGGAGGCCAAATAGTCGACCGCGCGCCGGTCATCCCAGTTGAGCAGTCCCGGCCAGGTGGCTCCAGACGTAAAGATCGTCTTCGCGGTGAGGTGTTCGAACTCGCTCGATAGCGCGTCCGCTGCACGCATCCACTCCAGCGAATCGCGCTTCAGTTTCGCCAGTTCGGTCAAGCGGGAGCGGAACACGGGAGGTGCCGTCGCAGGGTCCATGTTCTCCACCCGGAGCCTGCGATCGCCGAAGTAGAATCCGTCGATGATGAGTACAACGAATCCGCGCCGGGCCAGTTCTTCCGCATAGGCTCGTCCGCCGTACGTGCCGCGGCGGAATTCAGCGAGAAATTCGGGCTCTCCGGGCGTGGACAGAATCTTCTCGTGTCCCCAGACGTACCGGCCGCTGTGGCAGTGAATCGCAATCAGCCCTGGCCTGTTCCGCCGTTGAACGGCTGGTAAAAGGAGCCACCCCGGAATCGAGTGCTCGCGGGTGGCCGATATCCGAATCCGTTCCACACGAAATCCATCGCGTTGCTCAGTGGCTTCGACCGCGGCCGCGAGCGGTTCAGCGGGAGGGTTGTAGCGAAGAAGCCGCAGCAACTCCGGGCGGGCTTCCTTTTTCCAGCGATCCAGTTTCTTCCAACGTGGATTCAGGAACCCAAGCGGACGCTTCCGGGCGAGGCTCGCAGCCTCCAGTTGCGGAAACAAATTGGCAAGATCCGGTTCAGCGCCAGATACGAGCGGAGCGCCGAGCAACGGCAATAACACACGGCGAGTGAAAAGCTTCATTGAATCCACCCGGAGAGGATTTCGAACCAAGCGACTATAACATGCGAGCCCTGCAGGCCCGGCAATGGGCACACGGGCTTCGGAACGTCGCCGGGAATTGGCGAAGCTGCGAAGCCTATGCGCGTGAACCTTCCACCTTCAGCTAACCGCCGCAAGGGCCGGCCTCATCGAGGCGAATCGGAACGGTTAGACTTCCCCCCGATGAGCGGCCCAGCGCTTCTTTTGCGCGGCGGCAATACGCTCGCGGGCTTCAGGCGAAAGGACACGTTTCTTCTTTGTCTTCGTGGACTTCTTCGTTGCCTTCGCGGTTGAGGGCGATTCCCTATCGTCCTCAGCGGCCATTCGCGTTTTCTTGGGTGCTTTCGCCCCCGTCAGTGCCTTAACCGCCGCGATCTGTTCTTCCAATCGGGCCTTTTTCAATTCCAGGCCGATAAGTGCGGCCGCCAAAATATCTTGGTCAATATTCATGAAACAACACTAACACAATATGTTTCATCTTGATCGAACTGGCGCGGACTCGAAAATACCGCCAAACAGAGTCCTTCAACTTCCGTCCCTTTTGGTCCCGAAGCGGCTTCGCTGGTGTGGGGGGGAGGAGGTGCCGGTTCCATCTGGCCTGAAGTTTGTAGGAGGGAGAGCCAAGGTCTGGCTGCGGGTCTACTGGAGTCCATTCGATGATCGGGGCGACCATCTCGATTTCGGGATGAGCTGGAGCGCTGGTGTGTTTGTTAGATTTAAGAAATGAGCTACCAGACGCTGGGCTGCGAGCCGATCCTTTGCGCTCACTTGCTGCGCGAGGTCGATGGTCGGCTCCTGAAACTCCTTAGCTCGCTGGCCCTTGAGGAATGGGACAGTGACACGACCGCAGGATCATGGAGAGTCCGCGATGTGGCTGCGCATTTACTCGACACTGCACTTCGAAAACTCTCGTTGGTTCGCGATTCTTGCTCTGTTGAAGCGGTCCCCATTCGTTCTCCTCAAGACCTAGTCGCTTTGGTGAATCGGTTAAACCGTGAGGGCGTGACTATTTATCGGAGGCTGAGCCCGGCTCTGCTCATTGAATTGATGAATTTGGCATGCCAACAGAGCGCGCTTTTTCACGAGTCTCTCGATCCGTTCGCTCCTGCCGCCTTCTCCGTGAGTTGGGCAGGAGAAGATCATTCCTGCAATTGGTTCGATACCGCACGGGAGTTGACCGAGAGGTGGCACCATCAGCAACAGATTCGCCTCGCCCTTAATCGGCCGGGGATATTGATTCCGGATCTATATCAGCCGGTTCTCGATTGCTTCGTGCGCGGACTCCCGAGTCACTTTCAACAGATAGAAGCGCCAGTCGGAACTGTTGTGAACCTTGAGATCTCCGGCAACTGTGGCGGTCGGTGGCTGCTCAATCGCGGGCCGGCGGCCTGGAGGCTGGTTAAGGAGGCTCCCCAGCCAGCCACATCTAAGGTCACGGTGCCACAAGACTTGGCTTGGCGCCTTTTCACCAAGGGTATCGATCGGGAGCCGGCTCGGGCCGCCGTACAGATTGAAGGGGATCAGATGCTAGGCGAGCATGTCCTGCGCCTCACGGCAATAGTGGCGTAGAAAGCCCAAGCCGACTCGCCTCAATGGCCGGTTGCCGGGACGTAGGGAACATCGGGCTGGCGCTTCTTCGCGTCCTGGGCGGCGAGCGTCAAAAACGCGGGGGCGGCGAGAAATGCCCGGCGTAGCATGTCCGCGATTACCGCAGCTTTCTACTCCGAATCGCCGGGCGCTCCGTCCAATACTTGATCGGCGTAGGTGCTGATGCGGCCCACCATTTCGCTGACTTCCTGCTCGTTCGGATGGACGTGCTGAATGGTGGCGACCAGATGATTCATGAACCGCGTCAATTGGCGCGTCGTGATTCCCCGGCCTTGGTGGATATAGTCGAGCGGCTGGCCGGAATAGTTCACGGGGCCGTCGAGCGCGGCGGCAAAGAACTCCCGCTGCATCGAACGGAGCTTCTCCATGGGCGCGTATTTGAAGTAGGGCTCCAACTCTGGATCGTCCAGGACGCGGTCGTAGAACTGATCGACCAGATTTGCGATGGCCGCTTCGCCGCCGATACGGTCAAACAGCGTCGGTGTATGAATGCTCATGATTTGCCGCCTTCCTTTGTTACCAGAGCGATCGCCTGGGCGAAGGCCCGCTGGGCTGCTTCGCGCATCGCGGCTTCGTTCGAATCAATCTTCCCGGGTTCGGGCGCAGGGGCCGCCGCACCCCATTCTGCCAACCGGCTCCGGGCCTGTTGCCGGTCATGACAATACTCGGCTACGTCCCGGGAAATAGCCACCCGCTCGCGGCTTCGCAACGTGAGAACCGGAATCGCCAACGGCGCCCGCTGTTCGTACAGGCGCAGATACTCACTGAGTTCGAATGTATCGCGTTCGGGGGTATCGAGCGGAATGCGTCGAAAATGGCTCTGTACGGCCGGGTTCAAAGCGACGGCGTGTGCCGCTGTCCATGGATTGGGGCCGGGCGGCTGGACGTGCAGGCAGTCCCGGAAGCGGGGGCCTGCCGCCGGATCGAAAGTAAACAACGGCGAGGCTGCCGATTGCGCGAGAATGACAGACTCCGCCCAGCCTCCGCCCGATGGCGTGGCGACCACGGCCAGAGCCGGCCGCAGCGTCTTTGCCAGCGCGTCAACAGCGGCTCGAAAATGCTCCGGCGCGCCGAGAGAGCTTTGGAGAATGAAGGCGTCGCGATATGTCATCGCGAGTTGCGCGAAATCCGGCGCATCGCAAGCCAGATCTTGCTGGCAGAACGCCGGCTGGGTCACGATCAGCAGCACAGGGCAGCCGGAACGAAGCAGGCGCGTGAAAGAACACAGAGAAGTTGCGGCCGCCTGGGCCGCCGTCAGCACGGCGATGACCGGACTCTGCGCCGCCAACTCGCCGGCTCCCGCCGCCTCCCAACGGAAACGATGGAGGATCGGATCGTGGACCGGCGGGTCATACGCATCGTCGAGATCCAGCCGCGCTACGCGTAGCGCCTTGAGCGCCGGCGTGATGGCATGCAATTGGTTGAGCGCGTAATCCAAGGCGGCGGCGCACGGGTCGGCCGAGACGTGAAGGTCGCCGTGGAGCGTGTCCGGGATGTGGCCGTCCTGGTGGAAGAGCGTAAAGGGTGGATGGACGATTGCCAGCGCTTGCCGGAGTGTCGCTAACGCATGCTGGCAGCGCTCCCGGCGTTCCGGCGCCTTGCGCAGGACGGGGTTCGCACGGCGGCGCATCACAGCGTCGAGGTTATCGACACGAAAGTACTGCGCCGCCGCGCCAAGATTGTTCTTCGAAACCGCGCCGGCAGCGTGGCTATCGTCTAACGCCAGAAGGTCTTCCAGCCGCTCCGCCACTTGCCGAAGCTGTTCGGTGAATTGGGTGCGAAGAGGGCCGCGCTTAGCAAGCAACGCGGAGATGGGGAATGCGATGGCGGCGCCGGCGCAAAAATCCGCAGGCTCGGCGGGTAAGGGAGCGGCGTCGAAATCGTCGACGGTAATCGCCGCCGCAAACTCGGCCAGTCCATGCCCGGTAATATGGAAGGTGCGCAGTTGTTCGAGGAGAGTGGCTGTCATAGCTGCCTCATATTTCAAACCGGCTCAACCACTGTTCGGTGGCGGCCATCTTCTCGGCCTGCGATTTGCCCAATCCTTGAAAGGTCTGCAGATCGTAGCGGGCCGCGTTCTCATTCCGATAGAGCAGTCCAACGGGATAGCTCGCTTCCTGAGACGCGACACCGCGGGCGGCGGCCAAGTCGTGCGGGTCGTGCATCTGATGCTTGGGGAACAGCCGCTGCAATTGTGGATCCAGCGGGATCCCGTCCTCGTGCGTGAGCAGCGTCACCAGATTCATGTCCTGCTGGGCCTCGGCGAAAATGTGCGAGGTGAAGTGCGGACAGCGTTGCAGCACACGGACGAACGATGTTCCCTTGTGCTCGTAGGCGGCGCGGATGGTGTTGTACAGGTGGGGGGGATTCCAGTCGATGGTCTGTGCCACGAATGAGGCATTGGCCACGCCGAGCGTGACACTCAGCGGGTTTAACGGCGGGAGAACATTGCCGCGCGGGTGGGTGTTGGATCGTTCGCCGAGGTGGGTAGTGGGCGATGTCTGGTTCTTCGTGAGGCCGTAGATATTGTTGTCGAGCAGCAGGATGGTCAGGTCCATGTTGTAGCGGATGGTGTGGATCCAGTGCGCCGTGCCGATGGCGCAGCAATCGCCGTCGCCGGTGATGACGAACATGTGGAGATCCGGCCGCCGGCTGCGAACGCCGCAGGCCACCGGAAAGGCGCGCCCGTGCAGCCCATGAAAGCCGTAAGTCGCCATGTAGTGCGGGAAGCGGCTGGAGCAGCCAATTCCGGAGACCACCACCGTCTTTTCAGGCGGCAACTGTTTGTCGCGGGCCAGCCGCTGCACAGCGCTGAGAACTGCGTGATCTCCGCAACCGGGACACCAGCGCGGTGTTGCACCCTGGTAATCTTCCAGCGTGCATTGGCGAAGCGGCGCCTCGGCTTCCCACTCTCTGCGTTCCCCATGCATGTCAGTTCTCCCTTTCGGCCTTATCCAAACGGTGCCGCAGCTCCGCCGCAATGCGGGACGGCGGAATCGGACTGCCGGGAACTTGCGACCAGCAATCGATGTCGACCAACGTCGAGGATCGAAGCAGTTGTGCCAATTGTGAATAGCGTCTGGACTCGGCCGTGATGAAGGGCGCGCCGGGCGGGTCGCTGTAGTTCACTTCCACCGTCATTACGTTGCGAAACCGGGCAAAGATCGTCTTCAGGCCCGGCTCCATCGGGGAAAGGAATCGCAAGTGGACCGACGACACGCGACGGCCTTCGCCCCGCAGGAGGTCTACTGCTTCTTCGATACAACCCAGCGTGGAACCCCAACCGACGACCAACAGATCGCCGGATTCTTCGCCATGCACCCTGGGGGGGCGCAACGCACTTTGCAGCACCGCCAGCTTCCGGCTTCGCATCTCCATCGTCTTTTGGTTGATGGCCGACTCGTAGGCGACATGGCTTTCCTCGTCGTGGGCCAGCCCGGTGAGGACGTACTCACCGCCGCGTTGCCCCGGAATTGGGCGCTTCGACAAGCCTGTTTCGCTGTCCCAGGCAAAAGGCGGAATGGATTCATTCCATGCCGCCTGTTCCACCGGTGCCGCCAGCCAATCTGTTTGCAACTGGGGTTTGGGAAATGGCTGTTGTCCGGTGGCCAGGTTGGCGTCGGAGAGAATCATCACCGGCCCGCGGAAATCTTCAGCCAGCTTGCGGGCGGTGATCACGAAATGGAAACACTCTTCGATCGTCGCCGGCGCCAGGATGATCTTTGGACTATCGCCGGGCGACGCGTAGAGCGCAGCCAGCAGGTCGCCTTGTTCGATCTTCGTCGGCAATCCCGTCGATGGTCCGCCGCGCTGCACAACGATCACCACGAGCGGAACTTCCGCCATGACCGCATACCCCAGGAACTCCGTCTTCAACGCCAGCCCTGGGCCAGACGTAATTGTCACGGCCGTTTTTCCAGCATAGGAGGCTCCTATCGCAAATCCAATCGCGGCAATTTCATCTTCCGCCTGATGCACGAATCCGCCGGCTTCCTGCAGCGCGTTCGCCAAAAAATGGGACGCCGATGTCGCCGGCGTGATTGGGTACATCGAGCACACCTCGATGCCCGCGGCCATCACCCCGAGTGCCAGGGCCTGGTTTCCGTTCATCACCACCGTCGGTTCCGTGCGCTTTTCGGCGGGTACACGAAACCGCTGCTGAAAATGCGCCAATGCCCACGCGTAGCCGTCCGCGAAAAGGTCCAGATTCTTACGGACAATGGCCTCGCCCTTCTTCGCGAATCGCTTGGCGATATTGTCCCGCACGCTCGATTGGTCCAAATCGTAGATGGCGCACAGCATCCCCAGAACCCACATGTTCTTGCCCTTCTTCGGGTCATCGGCATGCTTGCGGCATTCGGATTCAATCGGCGCTTCCACCACGAAATAGCCGCGCAGGTTAAAGTCCGCTATCGCTTCCGCGTAGCGGCGCCGCGTCTCGTCCTCCGGGTGATCGGCCCAGGTCTTGTCCACGACAACGACGGTTCCCCTTCGCAACGCGCCGGCGTCGATACGGCTATAGAGAACCTGCTCATTCAACGCCACCACTATGTCTGCACTATCGCCGGCATTGGTCACCGCCTGGCTGCCCACTCGAATGCGATTTCCGCTCGCACCGGCGCGTGAGCGGCTGGGCGGCTCAATCTCTGCAGGAATGATTTCTACCGTCCAGATCCCGTTTCCATTTCGCGCGCAAAGGTCGGCGAACATTTGCCCGCAGGTCTGCGCGCCCTCGCCGGAGTCGCTGACAATTTCTACGATGTGTTGATCGACGAGCGTAGGCGACATGGTCTATCACTCTCCCTTTTCCAGAACTCGCAAGAACCCCTCGGTTGCGAACTGACGGCCCGCCGGATCGATGAGCAATGCCTCCACTTTTTCCGACTTGGCCAGGGCGATCCCGGCTTCCGGACCGAGAATGAAAATGCCCTTGGCCAGCACAACGCCCTGCTCCGCCGTCGGTGCCAGGACGCTTACCGAACTCGCCGCCGTGGCCGGCCAGCCGGTGCGGATGTCGATGATGTGGTGATAACGAATGCCGTCGACAATCCGGAACCGTTCATAATCGCCCGAGGTCACAATCGCCTGCTCGCGCGGGCGTACAGCGCCCAGGATGTGTCCCCGCTCCCGCCGCGGATGCTGAATTCCGAGTCTCCAGGGAACGCCATTTCGCGTCCCCGATACACGAACATCGCCCCCGCCATCCACCATTACGTTCCCAAACCCCGCGTGCAGCAGAACCGCAAAGGCCCGGTCCACCGCGTATCCTTTTGCAATGCCGCCGAGTCCAATGTTCATGGCCGCCGTGGGTAAATAGACCCGATTGCCTTCAATCTGAATCGCACGATAGTTCACATTGCGCCGCGCCGCCTCTACCGCCTGCCTGGACGGCGCCACAAACGAGTCGTCGAACTTCCAAATCCGCCCCATTCCGCGCCAAGTGATGTCGAAGGCTCCGCCCGTAACTTCGCTATAGCGGATGCTCCGCTGGATGAGTTCCCGCAGTTCCGCCGGTACCTCGACGGGCGCCCGTCCGGCTGCGGCGTTGATTCGTGAGACCGGCGACTCCGGTTTCCACTCACTCATTAGTAGATCAATCCGGCCCAATTCTGCGTAGGCGGCGTCAATCGCTGCCCGCGCCGCCGCGGGACGCCCTTCGTCGCAGACCTCCAGTGTCCACATTGTTCCCATCAACGGCCGGCTCAGGCGGATCGCCGCCAACGGCTTTTCCCATGGAGCGAAGCGCAATCCGAAAAGGCCCCCGGCAATCGCCAAAGACAGTATGGTGCGCCGCCAAATGTTTGTCATGCCGGAAATAGCAATGCACTTGCCGGGCCAATTTGGGCGTCAGCGAATGGCCCTGCGTTTGCGTACGGAAGAGTGCGGGCAGAGCCGAAAGGAGGACATGGACATTGCGTTTTAGGCCACTTTTGTCGACATCTGGCGTAATCGGGGTCCACGTCTGGGGCATTTCCCCCACCGTCGCTGGGCGCTTTGACGCGCCCATTGAGGCCGGTCGATGAACGAGTTTCTGATTGCCGGCGGCATCATGGGCGTCATTGGCGTCCTGCTCGCCGCCGTGCTTGCTTACGCCGATCGGAAGCTCTTTGTTTATGAAGATCCTCGTATTGACGCCGTCGAGGCTTTGCTTCCTAAAGCCAACTGCGGCGCTTGCGGCTGTGTCGGATGCCGGTCCTTTGCCGAGAAGGCAGTGCAGGGTCTGATCGCACCTGGAAAATGCACGGTCAACAGCGCGGAAGGCGTGGCCGCGGTCGCAGCGCTTCTGCAAATTGATCCGGGTACGGCGGAAAAGCGCGTCGCACGCCTTGCTTGTGCGGGCGGCCCCCATGTGGCGCGGCATGTGGCGCAGTACGTGGGCGTGCAGACATGCCGCGCCGCCGCACTGGTTAACGGCGGATCCAAGGGTTGCAGTTGGGGTTGTCTTGGGCTGGGCGATTGCGAACGCGTCTGCAGTTTCAATGCGATCCAAATGAACTCGCATAGCTTGCCAGTCGTCAACGAATCGCTCTGCACCGCTTGCAGCGATTGTGTCGACGTCTGTCCTAAACAGTTGTTCTCCTTACATCCCGTCAGTCATCGCCTATGGGTTGCCTGCCGCAGTCACGCTGAAGGCCAGCTTGCGGAAGCCGACTGCGAAGTCGCCTGTACCGCTTGTGGACGCTGCGTGGCCGACGCTCCCCCCAGCCTCATTCAGGTAGTCAACAATCTGGCCACCGTCGACTACGCCCGCAACTCATTGGCAACGCCGGCGCCCACGCTGCGCTGTCCAACCGGCGCGATCGTCTGGTTCGAGAACGGCAAAGGACCGCTGCGCGGGCCGGAGGCCAAACGCATTACCCGCCATTCTTCCCTGCCCGTTGCCACCGCCAACCTGCCGCTGCAAAACGCCGCGAACTTTCACGAGGGAGTGCATTCATGAACGCCAAACAGACCTTCCGCTACCCCGGTGTCCGGCAGGCGATGGACGGCAATACAGCCGTCGTAATGTGTGAGCGGGAATCCAGCGATGCCGCCGGCGCCTACCCCATCACCCCCTCAACACAGATGGGCGAATACTGGGCCGAGGAGGCGGCGAAAGGCCATCTCAATATCTGTGGCCGCCCGCTCATTTTTATCGAACCGGAAGGCGAGCATGCCGCCGCCGCCGTCACCGCCGGACTCTCCATGACCGGCCTCCGCGCCACCAATTTCTCCTCCGGCCAGGGCATCGCCTACATGCATGAGTCTCTGTATCCCGCCGTCGGCAAGCGCCTGACCTACGTCCTCAACATGGGCTGCCGCGCCATGACCAAGTCGACCCTTAACGTCCACGCCGGGCATGATGATTATCACTGCATTGACGACACCGGCTTCTTCCAGGTTTTTGGCAAGAGCGCCCAGGAAGTCTGCGACCTCAACATCATCTCCCATCGGATCGCCGAACTCGCTTTAACCCCTGGCATCTGTGCCCAGGATGGGTTTCTCACCACCCACCTCATTGAGTCGATTCTCCTCCCGGAACGAGAACTCATTGCCGCCTATCTGGGCCGTCCCGATGACATCATCGATACGCCCACTCCCGCGCAACGCATCCTCTACGGCCCGCGCCGCCGCCGTATTCCTGAACTCTGGACCGTCGACAACCCCGTCATGATCGGCACCGTCCAGAACCAGGACGCCTACATGCAAAGCGTTGCCGCCCAACGCCCCTACTTCTTCGCCCACATCCCCGCCATTACAGACCAGGCGATGGACGAGTTCTACGCGCTCACCGGCCGCCGTTACAGCCGCGTCTCCACCTATCGCACCGATGATGCAGACTATCTGATCCTCGGCATGGGAAGCATGCTGGTCACTGCCGAAGCGGTCGCCGATTATCTTCGCGAAACCCGGAAAATCAAGGTCGGCGTCGTCAACCTCACCATGTTCCGCCCCTTCCCTGGGGATCTGCTCAGCACGATTCTGCAAGGGCGCAAAGGCGTTACCGTCCTGGAGCGAGTTGACCAGCCGCTGGCCGAAGATCTGCCGCTGATGCGGGAACTCCGCGCGGCACTCGGCCGGGCCGCCGAAAATGGCCGCGCTGACGTCTACGGCGGCTATGCCGTTTATACCCGCCCAGACGACATTCCGCCGCTCTACTCCGGTTCCTTCGGTCTTGGCAGCCGCGACCTCCAGCCGGAAGGCCTCATCGGCGCTGTCGAGAACATGCTGCCCACCGGCGCGCGCCGCAAGTTCTTCTACCTCTCCATCGATTTCGTTCACGACAAAGCCTTCACTCCGAAGCAGGAAATCCACCAGATTCAAGTGGCCGACGCCTATCCCGGTCTTAAGGAACTCGCCGTACATGGCAGTGAAAATCCAAACCTGATGCCGAAGAATAGCGTCACCGTTCGCTTCCACTCCGTCGGCGGCTGGGGGGCCATCACCACCGGTAAGAATCTGGCGATGACGCTGTTTGACCTCCTTGGCTACCACATCAAAGCCAACCCCAAATACGGTTCCGAGAAGAAGGGACAACCCACCACCTACTACCTCTCTGCCGCGCCCGAGCCGATCCGGATCAATTGCGATTATTTCTACGTCGACGTCGTTCTCTCCCCCGACCCCAACGTCTTTCAACATTCCAATCCGCTCGCCGGCCTGAAGCGCGGCGGCGTTTTCATTCTACAAAGCAGCTTCACGGCCCCAGCCGAAGTCTGGGCGCAAATCCCCGCGAAGTTTCAGCGCTTCATCATCGATAACGAGATCCGCTTCTACTACCTCGACGCCTTTAAGATCGCCCGCGAAGAGGCCACCGACACAGAGCTCCAATTCCGCATGCAAGGCAACGCGTTCCAGGGTGCGTTCTTTGCCGCCTCCCCGGTCATGGCCCAGGCGAAGCTGAATGATCAACAACTCTTCCAGGCCATTCGTTCTCAACTGGAGCACAAGTTCGGAGCCAAGGGCGCCCGCGTGGTTGAGGACAATGTTCGTGTCGTCAGGCGCGGGTTTGACGAAGTGCAACAGCTGCGGAACATGGCCATTTCCGTGGCGCCGGTGAGCCTTCGCAAGGCCCCGGACGTGCCGCTGGTGCTGCAACGCGCCGTCGCCAGCTCCACGGCAACAACCGATATTCACCGCTTCTGGGAACAGACCGGCGCCTTCTACGCCACTGGCCGTGGCAACGACAATCTTGCCGACCCGTTCATTGGGTTGAGCTTCATTCCCGCCACCACGGCTCTCTTCCGCGATATGACCGGCGTTCGCTTTGAGCATCCCGAATGGGTACCGGCCAACTGCACCGCCTGTGGGTCCTGCTACACCATCTGTCCGGACAGCGCGATTCCCGGGCTTGTCCACTCACCGCTCACAATCTTGGAAACGGCGATGAACACCGTGTCGGCCAGCGGCCAGCCGGCCAAGTTCCTGCCCCGCGCCATTCGCGCCGTTGAGCAAAAACTGCGCGCCAAACTTGGTGACGGCATGGACCGTCCGGATGTCGGCCGGATGCTCGACGCGGCCATCGCCGAAGTGACCGCCGAGAACCCTGACGCCGCCGCCGAATTGAAGAATCTCCGGGCCGCCATCGGTGACTTCGCTTTCAGCACGCCGCAGTCATTCTGGAGCGCCCGCGAGCGTAAGCAAAAGGGCTCCGGCGGCTTGCTCTCCATTACCGTTAACCCTTACGCTTGCAAAGGCTGCATGGAGTGCGTCAAGGTCTGCAAGGACGATGCGCTCCGTCCTGTCACACAGACTCCGGAATCCGTCCAGAGGCTTCGCACCAATTGGGAACAGTGGCAGGCGCTTCCCTCAACGGCTCCCGAATTCATTCGGATTGATAGCCTGGACGACGGCATCGGGGCATTGCATACGCTCCTGCTGGACAAGAAGAATTATATGGGCATGGTGGGCGGAGACGGCGCCTGCCTGGGGTGCGGCGAGAAGACGGTGGTCCATCTGTTCGTTGCCACTGCCGAAGCGCTCATGCAGCCGCGGGTCGCCCGCCAAATCGCCAAAATTGATGACTTGCTTGCCCGCCTCGATCAACATACCCGTTTGAAGCTCGCCGCCACGCTCGATCTGAGCGACGAGGCGCGTGTCTCCCAGGCGCTTGACAATTTGAAAGATGCCGATGTCACGCTCGCCAGCTTCTCTGAAAAGCTCGATGAACGCCACGCCGGCAAGACGATCGATCCCGAATGGCTCCGCTGGGCTTCGCAGTTGATCGCCAAGTTGAAGCATCTCCGCTGGCAATACGCCGAGGGCGCCGGGCGCCGCGGCCGTTCCAGCATGGGTATTGTCAACTCCACTGGCTGTACCTCGGTTTGGGCCTCTACATACCCCTTCAATCCGTACCCGTTCCCCTGGACCAATCACCTGTTTCAGGATTCGCCCTCCATGGCCATGGGCATCTTCGAGGGCCACATGGCGCGGATGGCCGAAGGTTTCGCCGCTGTGCGAATGGCCGAACTCGAACTGTCCGAAGGCTTCCGAAAAGAGAAGCATGGCGACTTCTTCACCTACTTCAACTGGAAGCACTTCACCGGCGAAGAATTCCATCTCTGCCCGCCCGTGGTCTCCATCGGCGGCGATGGCGCCATGTACGATATCGGCTTCCAAAACCTCTCGCGCATGATGATGTCCGGCAAGCCCATCAAGGTGCTGGTCCTCGACACGCAACTCTACTCCAACACCGGCGGCCAGGCCTGCACGTCCGGATTCACCGGCCAAGTCTCCGACATGGCCCAACACGGCAAAGCTTTCCAGGGCAAGGAAGAGGTGCGAAAGGAGATCGCCCTCATCGGCATGGCGCATCGCACCACGTACGTGATGCAGGGTACCACCGCGAACACCTCCCATTTGATCGAATCTTTCGTGGAAGGCCTGAACGCGCGCCGCCCCGCGCTCTTCAATATTTACAGCCCCTGCATGCCCGAGCATGGCATTGGCGATGATCTGGCTGAACATCAAAGTAAGCTCGCCGTCGAATCCCGTGCCTACCCGCTGATGCGCTACAACCCCGACAAAGGCAGCCTGCCCGAAGAGTGCCTCAACCTCGATGGCAACCCGGCTCTCGATGCCGATTGGCCCAGCTACACCCTCAAGTACGAAGACGAAAACGGCCTATCTGGCGAAATGGAACTGCCCCTCACCTTTGCCGATTTCGCGATCACCGAAGGCCGTTTTCGCAAACAGTTCCGCACCGTCCCGCGCGACGCCTGGAACGACAACATGGTGCCTCTGGCCGAATACCTGGAACTGGATGCGTCCGGCCGCGAAGGGCAATTCCCCTTCCTCTGGGCCGTCAATCGTAAGAACCGGCTGATTCGCGTAATCCCCGCCGCGCCTCTGGTTCGCTCCTGTGAGGACCGCCGCCAATTCTGGCGCACGTTGAAAGCCCTCTCCGGCGTTCGGGCGCCGATTGACACCACCGCCATCGTTGCCCAGGCCCGTGCCGAATTCGCCCAGTCCGTCGTCGCGCAACTTATGTCGCTTGCCGCCAACGGCGCTCCCGAGCCAACGGCGCCCGCGGCAGCCCCAGTGGCCGAAACGCCAAAACCAGTCACCAACCGAGACGCCCCCAGCAACGCGTGGATCGAATCCGCGCTCTGCACCTCCTGCGACGAGTGCACTCGCATTAACCCGCGCATCTTCGCCTATAACACCAACAAGCAGGCCTTCGTCAAAGACCCCAAGGGCGGTCCCTATCGCGACCTCGTTAAGGCCGCCGAAAAATGCACCGCGCAGGTCATCCATCCCGGATTGCCGCAGGATCCCAACGAGAAGGATCTCGACAAACTGATCAAGCGCGCCGCAAAGTACAACTAGCATGAATCTCTTCGGCACAAAACGTCTATGGCGGGGCATCCATGTCCCGGAACATAAGGACCAGACATCCGGCCTGCCGATCCGCCGCATGCCGTTCCCGCCGCTGCTCATCGTCCCCCTTTCCCAGCACGCCGGCCGCCCGGCCAAGGCCATCATCCGGGAAGGCCAGGAAGTGGTCCGCGGCGAGCCGATCGCCGCAGCCGATGGCTTCATGAGCGTCCCCATGCACGCCCCCGCTACCGGCCGTGTCGAACGCATCGCGCTCGCCCCCAGCCCCAAGGGCGACATGACTCCGGCTATCTATATCAGGCCGTATCCCGCCGCGAGCCAGGAAGTTCTCTACGGCGCGGAACAGGACATCACCCGTATGTCGCCCGCCGAAATCGTCGCCGCCGTCCAGGCCACCGGGGTCGTCGGACTGGGCGGAGCCGCCTTCCCCACTCACGTCAAGTTGAAAGTCCCCGAGGGCAAGACGGTTGACACGGTGGTTGTCAACGGCTGCGAGTGTGAGCCCTACTTGACCACCGACCATCGCGTCATGGTCGAAAATCCTGAACAGGTACTTCATGGCGCTCGAGTTGTCATGCGAGCCCTTGGAGCGGAACGAGCCGTCGTTGGCGTGGAGGACAATAAACCCGATGCCATCGCCGCGCTTGGCCAAGCCAATGCCGGCCGCCAGGATATCGCTATCGAAGCCGTCGCGGCCAAGTATCCGCAGGGCGCCGAGAAGATGCTGGTCAAAGTCCTGCTCCGGCGCGAGATTCCCTCGGGCGGTCTCCCCTCCGACGTTGGGCTGGCCGTGTTCAACGTGGCCACGCTCGCGCAGATTGGCGATCTCCTTCCTTTGCGCCAGGGGCTGATTGAACGCGTCGTCACTGTTACCGGCCCGGCCATCAGCCGCCCTGGCAACTACATCATCCCCATTGGCACGCCACTGCGTTGGGTGCTCGAACAGGCCGGTTGCACGGACAAGGCGGCGTCCATCATTCTTGGCGGCCCGATGATGGGCGCGGCCGTAGCGTCGCTCGATCTGCCGTTGACCAAAGGCGTCACCGGCGTTCTCGTGCTCCCCAAACAGGCTGAGATGCCCGTCTTTCCCTGCATTCATTGCGCGGCCTGCGTGGATGTCTGCCCGATTCATCTCGATCCTTCCCATCTCGGTCTGCTCGCCCGCAAGGATCGATACGAGGACATGGAGTCGATTTACCATCTCAACGATTGTTTCGAATGCGGCTGCTGCAGCTACGTCTGCCCGGCGCGTATTCCGCTGGTCCAATACTTCCGCGTCGCCAAGCAGATGAACCGTGAAAGGAAAGCCCGCCAATGAGCGCCACTATCCTGGAAGTCCGCTCCTCGCCGCACCTGCACGGGTCGCTTTCCGTCGATCGGATCATGCGCCACGTTGTCTACTCGCTGCTGCCCATTGCCGCTTACTCCGTTTGGCACTTTGGCAGCAGCGTCGCCGCCCTCCTGACGTTAACCACCGCTTCTTGCGTGTTTGCCGAGCACGCCGCCTGCCGCCTATCCCGCAAGTCCACTACCGTCAATGACTACAGTGCCGCCATCACCGGTCTCCTCCTTGGTCTTACCCTTCCCCCTGGTTTCCCCCTCTGGATGGCCCTCGTCGGGAGCCTGATCGCCATCCTCCCCGGCAAGCTTCTCTTCGGTGGTCTCGGGACCAACGTCTTTAACCCGGCGCTCGTCGGCCGCGCTTTTCTGCAGGCCGCTTTCCCCGTCGCCATCACCACCTATACGCCCGGTCTCATTGCCAGCCGATTCACCGGGTTCATCCCTACTACCTGGACGATGCCGCTCATGAAACCGCCTTCGATCGCTGCCTGGATCGCTCAGGTCCGCGTCGATGGCTTCACCGGCGCCACGCCCTTGGTGCTCAACAAATTTGACCATCTCTATAGTGACCCTTGGCCCATGTTCTGGGGCCAGCGGGCCGGATCCTCGGGAGAGATTCCGGGCTTTCTCATTCTGCTTTGCGGCGCCTATCTCGTCGTCCGCCGCATAATGGATTGGCGCATCACCGTCTCCATGCTGGCCGGCGCCATGGCCACCGCCGAGGCTTTTCATCTGGTCGATCCCGCCATCTATCCCGACCCGCTTTTCATGCTGTTCACCGGCGGCCTTTTGTTCGGCGCCGTCTTTATGGCGACTGACCCGGTCGCCTCTCCGGTCACCCCCCGCGGCATGTGGCTCTATGGGCTGCTGATGGGCGTGTTGACGATTCTCATCCGAAATCTCGGCGGCCTCGCCGAAGGCGTCATGTACGCGATTCTCCTCGGCAACGCGCTCTCCCCGCTCATCGATAAGCTCACTCCGCCGCGTCCTTACGGCGCGCGTCGCGGTGCCATATGATCAAGTTCCTTGGCTGTCTTTCCTTCCTGTGTGGCGTGCTTATCGTCGGCACTCACATCCTCACGCTGGATCGCATCCGCGCGAACCAGGACGAAATCCTCCGCCAATCGCTCGCCCAACTCCTCCCCGGCATGCAGCGGCAGATTGTATACACGGTGGCGCCCTCCGGGGACATCGCCGTCCTGCACGCTGAGCCTGCCGGCGCCAAGCGCATCTTCGCCGGTTTTGACGCCAACAACAGATTCCTCGGTCTGGTCCTCGAAGCCAGCGAACGCGGCTATGCCGATGTCATCTCGGCCATGTATGCCTACTCCCCCGAAACCAAACTCATCACCGGCTTTACCGTCGTCGAAATGCGGGAAACCCCCGGCCTCGGAAACAAAATTGGAGCCGACCCGGATTTCCTGCAGAACTTCAAAGCGCTCGATACCACCCATCCCATCAAGGCCGTCAAACACGGCGCCAAGCAGAATCCCTGGGAAATTGACGGGATCTCCGGCGCCACCATCTCCTCCCGCGCCGTCGGCCGCATGCTCGCCGCCAGCATCCAGGAAATGGCGCCAATCATTGATCGCCACAAAGCGCGATTGGAAAGCGGAACCGAATGAGCGGCAGCAACAACCCATTCCTCAACGGCCTCTGGCGCCAGAATCCGACCTTCGTCCAGATTCTTGGCATGTGCCCCACGCTTGCCATTACCAACAGCGTCAGCAACGCGGTCGCCATGGGCCTGGCCACCGCTTTCGTTCTTACCATCTCTAACGGACTCATCTCCGCCATTCGTAACCATGTCCCGAAACAGGTCCGCATCGCTACTTACATTGCCATCATCGCCACCGCCGTTACCATCACGGATTACCTCGTCAAGGCCATCAGCATCAACGTCTATCGCGCCCTCGGCCCCTTCATCCCGTTGATCGTTGCCAACTGCCTCATTCTTGAGCGCGCTGAAGCATTTGCCGCGAAGAAACCCGTTATCCCGTCCATTCTCGACGGCGCGGGCATGGGCCTTGGCTTCGCCTTCGGTCTGTCGTGCCTGGGTACGGTTCGCGAAGTGCTCGGTGCCGGCACCTTCCTTGGCATCCATCTGTTCGGCCCGAACTTTGAACCCTGGGTGCTCTTTCTCCTCCCGCCCGGCGGCTTTATCGCGCTCGCTATCTGGCTCCTCTTGTTCGCCAGCTTCCGCGAGCGCAACCGGAACCTGTTGCAAATTCAACCGGTGGAGCAAAAGTCATGAACGAAGCTCTCGGCCATATCTTTGTTGACGCCTTTCTCATTAACAACTTTGTTCTCTGCGTATTTCTTGGCATGTGTCCGTTCCTTGGCCTATCGGCCAAGTTCTCAACCTCCTGGCGCATGGGCGTCTCCGTCATGTTCGTCATCACCGTCAGTTCTGTGCTCTCCTTCGGAACGAATCTGATCCTCGTCGCCTTCCATGCCGAATACCTTCGTTTAATCACGTACATCGTGATCATCGCCGCAACCGTGCAACTCACCGAAATGTTCATTAAGAAGCACAGCCCCGCGCTTTTCCGCGAACTCGGCATCTACCTTCCATTGATCACCACCAACTGCGCCGTGCTCGCCGTACCGCTCTTCCAGACGGCCCGCGGCTACAATCTGCTGCAAAGTACCGTTTTCGCTGTCGCCGCCAGCGGCGGATTTTGCCTGGCTATGGTTCTGCTATCGCTGGCGCGGGAGCGGACCGAACTTTCTGACGTTCCCAGTCTCGCCCGCGGTACTGCCGCTGCCCTGGTTTTGGCCAGCGTTCTCTCCCTGGCCTTCATGGGCTTTGCCGGTATGGGAGGCGGCGGATGACACTCCTTGACGCTCTGTTTTCCGTTCTCCGCGCCGCCGCCGGAATGTTCGTCGTCCTTGGTGTTTGGTCGCTTCTGCAGGCTTTCGTGCGCCGCCGCTCCGGCTGCCGGAATCCGGATAAAGACGTGCTCGCATTCATGCTCCATGGCTGTTGCGGCAACTGCCACCACAAGGAATAGTGAGGCCCACCATGAAACTGTCCGACTACGATGTCAACCATCCCTTTTCCACCACTCTGGTCAGTACGGAGCGAATCACGCCCCTTGGATGGGAAGCCGAGGTGCGCCACCTTGTCCTCCGGCTCCCCAATGTGTCCTTCGATTACGTCGAGGGACAGAGCATCGGCGTCCTCGCTCCCGGCCCCCACGAGTTCGGCAACTCCCACCACTTGCGCCTTTATTCCATTGCCAGCCCTCGCCACGGGGATGACGGCCGCGGCGATAGTATCTCCCTCTGTGTCCGCCGCTGCTTCTCGATTGACGACATCAGCGGGGAACGCTATCCCGGCCGCGCTTCGCACTTCCTGTGTGACGCCGTTCCGGGCGACCTTGTCCCCATTACCGGCCCCTACGGCAATCAGTTCGAAATCCCCCCGAACGAAGACGCCAATCTCCTCATGGTCGGCGCCGGCACTGGGATTGCGCCGTTCCGCGCTTTCGTCAAACGCATCTACCAGCGTCACGGGGAGTGGAAAGGCAAGGTCCGTCTGTTCTATGGAGCCAAATCCGGCATGGAACTGCTTTACATGAACGACTACCGCCGCGATCTCGCGCTCTACTACGATCAGTCCTCCTTCCGCGCATTCGAAGCCATCAGCCCCCGGCCCTATTACGATGACTCCCCCGCGCTCGACCGCGTCCTCATGGAAAACTCCCATGAAATCTGGGATCTCATCCAGGACCCCCGGACCTACGTCTATGTAGCCGGGCTCCAGGCGGCGGATACAAAGTTCGAATTGGCGATGGCGGAAATGGCTGGCGGCAAGGACAACTGGATTGATACAAAGGTGCAATTGCAGTCCGGGCAGCGCTACGCCGAGCTGCTCTACAGCTAGATGGCTCTTCTTTACTGAAGAGTCTGTTCTGCGACTCCTGCTTCTTTGTCCTGTTCGCGACGGCCAACTCCCCCTGCCGCGCGAAGACCGCCGCTTCAATTGTCAACGCGGCCGCGCTTTCGATGTGGCGAACGGCTTTGGCAAATCAGATCTCCGCTGATCGACGAAGGGTATGCCGCCGTTTGAGTGCGGGCTCATGCCACGCAGTTGCATAAACGTTGGTAAAACGGGGATGCCAGGGTGTTTCAATCGCAACCCTGCGATGGGGCGCGCCGAAGGCCCCCAGCGTCCGTCCCACCACAATACGCCGCAGCGCCACCGCCGCCACCTGAATCTGTGTCCCATCGCCTATTGTAAAGATCAGCGACCGCCCTTCCAGTCCCCCATCGGTCCGCGGCACCGGCATCGCGCAAGAGTAGTTCGGAGCCAAATGCCGCGGGTCGCTCCCCGCCATCCCCAGCCTCACCGTGGGATAGCGAATATCAAGATCGTCCAGAGAAATGATCTTTTGTTGGTGTTTCACGCGAGAATTCCATCATAGCCCGCCATCCTGTCATACGATCAATAGAAACAAAAATGTACGTCGCCAACATGACATGGCCCGCGGTGCAGGCCCTCAACAAAGACACCCCCGTCCTCATCCCCATCGCCGCTGTCGAACAACACGGCCATCACCTCCCTGTCTATACCGATAGCCTTCTCCTCGGCGAAGTCCTCCGTCGCGCGGAAACCCAAATCGGAGACGCCGCCCTCTTCGCGCCCCTCCAGTGGCTCGGCAACTCCCACCACCACACCGATTACCCCGGCACCATCTCCGCCTCCCCCCGCCTCTACCTCGACCTCCTCCGCGACCTCGCCGAAAACTACCTCCATCACGGCTTCAAACGCATTCTCTTCCTCAACGGCCATGGCGGCAACATCATACCCGGCAAACAGGCCGTCTTCGAACTCCGCCAAAATTACCGCGCCCGCCACGACCTCCTCCTCCTCTTCACCTCCTACTGGGACCTCGCCACCCCGCCCTCCACCTACATCCAAACCTCCATGGGCCACGCCTGCGAATGGGAAACATCCATGATCCTGCGCCTCGCCCCTCACCTCGTCGCGCAAGACCCCAAAACCCTCGAAACCGTCCCCAACGGCTACGCCTTTGAACCCGCCTACCGCGGCTGGACCACCAAGGACCGCACGCCCACCGGCCACATCGGCTCCCCCCAACACGCCACCACCGAAAAAGGCGAAGAACTCTTCACCCTCTTCTCCAACGGCGTCGTTGATTTCGTCAAACAAATCAACGCCTGGGACGGCCACTCTTGGGAGTAACTTCCAAGTACTGGAAATGGTGGGTCTGCGCGCTCCTCCTGTTCGCCAGCACCATCAATTACATGGACCGCATGACGCTCGCCAGCGTCTCGCGCCGCGTCATCGAAGAACTCCACCTCACCAAAGCCGATTACGGCATGGTCGAGCAATACTTCGGCTACGCCTTCGCCTTCGGCGCGATTATCTTCGGCCTCATCGTTGACCGCGTCGGCCCCAAATGGCTCTACCCCATCGTCCTCGCCCTTTGGTCCGCCATGGGTGTGCTGACGGCCTATGCCGGTTCCTTCGGCGGCATCAGCGCCCTCTCCAGCCTCCTGCTGTGCCGCACACTTCTCGGCCTGTTCGAATCCGGCCATTGGCCTTGCGCGCTCCAAACCACCCAACGCCTTCTCGCCCCGGAGGATCGCGCCCTCGGCAACTCCATCCTCCAAAGCGGCGTTTCCATTGGCGCCATCGTCACCCCGTTCATCATCAACGCCATGCTCACGCCCGAAGCCGGCAGTTGGCGGCTGCCCTTCATTGTCATCGGAGCCGTCGGCGCCATTTGGGTCTTCGCCTGGATTTACACCATGCGAGGCCAGGTCATCGAAGTCCCCGTCAAAACCGAGGCCCGCCCCCACTGGACCGCCGCCCTCCGCGAAATCGTCTCCGATCACCGCTTTTGGCTGCTAGCCCTGGTCGTGTCGTGTATCAACGTCACCTGGTCGCTCTACCGCGTCTGGCTCCCCCTTGCACTGCAAGACAAAGCCGGCCTGGCATTCAGCGAGGAACAAACCCTCGGCCGCATCCTCCCGGCGTACTATATCCTCACTGACATCGGATGCCTCACCGCCGGCGCCGCCACAGTCTGGCTCCACAAGCGAGGATTCAGCGTGCTCAACTCCCGCCGCTGGGTCTTCACCGTCTGCAGCCTGCTCGTCCTCCCAGCCATGTTCCTGCCCCACCTCGCTCGCGGCGAATACGCCATCCCCGGCATGTCGCCCATCCAGGCGGCAATGCTCGTCTTGTTCATGACCGCCGCCGGCAGCCTTGGCGTCTTCCCCTGCTACTACGCCTTCACCCAGGAACTGTCCAAAAAGAGCATCGGCCTCGTCACCGGCCTGCTCTCCTTCATCGCCTGGATCGGCGGCTCCAGCCTCCAGAAACCACTCGGCGCCCACATAGACCGGACAGGTTCCTATGACTTCGCCTTCCAAGCCGGCGCCTGGCCCATCCTCGGAGCCGCCATCTGTCTCTGGCTCTTCTGGGATCTGCCCTGGAGCAGTTCCCGGAACACAATCCAAATTCCCGCTTGATCTACAACCGCCCACCCAACGCCCAACGCGGCAAACTCTCCCCGCGTTTCGATATGCTGTAGTGCATATCCTCAATAGGCCCAAACACCATGAAGGCCCATTCCCCCTGGCTTTTGCCTCTCGCCGGAGTCGCCGCCGCTGTACTCGTGCATAACGTCGCCCTCTCCTCGTACCACTGCCTCGCCACATTCCTCAAGTCCGAAAAGTCAACGCCCATCGTCCCCACGGAAGCGATGATTCTCTGCATCGGCCTTATCGCCGCCGCCGCCAGTTACGCCGCCGCCGTCACGCTCCGGCAAGCCCTCAAGGATCGGACCCTTCTTCCTAAAACCAATTCCGCGCGTACCTTTCTCGACACAGCCCTCGTCGCCCAGGCCCCCGGCGCCGTCCAGTATTGGCTGTTCGCATTACTTGGTCTGGCCGCCATTCTCTTTCTCTCCGCGTTGCACGCCGTGGCGCATGTTCTCTGGCACTGGCTGGAAGATGGCCTCCACATGCCGCACGTCGCGATCATCTCCCTCGCCACAGCCGCCGCCCTCGCCATCGCGGCCCGCGTCCGCCACCGTTCCAAATCGACGAACACCCAGGGCGACCCAGGTCAGAATGACGCCCTCATCCTTTTTCTCAGCGAACACAAAGCAACCAGCGCACCATTCGCCCAACTCCTCGCTCCCACCCCCATGCCCTGGAGCGAATTGCACATCCGCGCCACCCTCGACTCGCATTTCTGGGCCATGCCCGCCCGCACCGTATCCGACATCTGGAGGAACGGCCACCTCCGCCACATCGTTGTCATCTGCTCCACCACCAGCCGCCCCCAAATGGAAGAATTCAAAGAGGGCCTCCGCCAAGGCATGGCGGCCAACCCGGCTCTAATCCACCCCTGGCCCCTCGAAGGCGCCATCGATTTTTTCAACTTTGACCAAGTCAACGCGGCCGTCAAATCCGCCTACACTTTTCTCGAAAATAAAGGCCTAACCCGAATCGCCATCGATCTCACTTCCGGCACGAAAATCTGTTCGATCGTCGGCCTCCTCGAATCACTGGAGCCCGGCCGCGGCGCCCTCTACGTCAACAAGGACCTCCTCGTCCGCTCCTACGACATCCAACACGACTCCAACGCCTGGGCCCCCCTCCCCCACGAAGGAATTTAACCCCAGCCCTTGCTAAACTCTCAACCATGTATTATTCAGTCGAACTCGATCCCTCCCGCTCCGACGGTCTCACCCAACTCAACATCAAATTCGGCGAGGCCGCCGACAACGACCGAATCGTCCCCGCCGCCATCCAAGCCATCCAAGCCCTCCAACTCCCCGGCGGCAAAGGCGTCCTATTCAACGGCCCTTGTTCCCTCCCCGTCGCTATGGCCCTCGCCCACGCCGTCGCCCACCTCTTTCAATTCGTCGCCTGCTACGACCCCAAAATCGGCAAGTACGTCGTCTCCATCTCCCACACCCCCAACCTCCGTCCCGGTGACCTCATCACATGAAAATCGCCCTCTGCGGTCCCCCTCATTCCGGCAAGTCCGTCCTCCGCGACCGCCTCATTAAGGCCGTAAAGGATCAGGATCCCACCCGCTATCTCTTCCCCCTCACCGCCAATCCCGACGGCGAAGGCTCCTGGTTCCAAAAGGCCTACAACAACGACCCCGATATCGCCATCGCCCTCAAAATACGAGCCAAACAGGTGTGGACCCCGGATAAAGCCACCCTCTACGCCGGCTGGGTCCGCAACTGCACCGCCCCCCTCACTCTAATCGACCTCGGCGGCGTCATCGACGCCATGAACCGCCAAATCTGCGCCCTCGCCACTCACGCCATCCTCCTCGCTCCCGCTGACGCCCAATTCCCCCCATGGCGCGACTTCTGCCGCGATTGCGGCATCGAAATCCTCGCCGAACTCCGCAGCGACTACCACGCCCCCGCCGACACCATCCTCTCCACCTCAACCCCATTCCGCGCCCGCATCCACCACCTCGAACGCGGCGACCTCGCCTCTCCCCGCCCAGCCATCGACGCCCTCGCCGCCGCCATCATTAATTGGCGCCAACGGCCATTGAATTCCAATCCCTAACCCTCACTCCCACTCCACCGCCACTCGCCCCAACCCAAAACTCGCCTTCTGCCCCACATGCAGCACCTCCGCCGCCCGCAACCACGGCAGCACTCTCCCCACCGCCCCCTCCCATTCCATCCACCCCACCACCCCGTCAAATTCCATCCACCGCTGCTGCCGATAACTCTTCCGCGTCAACTCATAACGAAACAGCCGATGCCCCGTCATCACTACCCCCGGCCAGTCCGCCGTCACAAACGGCAGCTTCTCCCGTCCAAAGAATGTGTTGTAAACCGTCACCGCCCGCACCAGCGCCTGCTTCAATATCAACTCCCCCAGCCGCACCGCTTCATCACAAATCCGGTCCCCGTCCCGGATCAACAGCGGCGTCAGCAAATACACCCGCACCCGCCGCGCCTCCCCAACCTCCCCAATCGCCATCCGCGCACTCCCCCCGCGCACCTCCGCCAACCGTAACCGCCCTCCCTTCACCTCCAAACCCTTCTGCCGCACACCCTCCACCACTCCGTCCAGCGCCGCCCCCGCCGCCCCCAGTCCCCGTATCCCCAACTCCATCCTTCCGCCGTTCGCTACTCCCAACCGCCATTCGTTCCGCAGCACAGGCATCCCCCGCACTCCCGCCGCCAAAGAATACGGCGCCGCCACCGTTCCGCCCCGCGCAATCGCCCCCAACCCTTCCGTCATCGGCGCCTCCAGTATCATCGGTTTCGGCTGATTCGCCCCCGTTCCGTTCGCGCTTCTGGACTGCTCAAACAACCCGAAAAACGGACATACCTCCGGCGCTTCACAATTCTCGCCGCACCGCCCCCCGCGCGCGCACAACTCCGGCCGCATCACCGTCCCCAGCGCCCCTCGAATCGTCGATCCCGCATACGCCGGCAGGTCCAAATCCCCGTCCGCCTCCAGCGTCAGCCACCGCTCTTCCCAATAAATCTCGCTCAATAAAGTATCCGGAATCATATTAAGTAGTCCAGCCTCCTGGTATCCTACCGTACGCCGTCATGATTGTGCTCATCGCCTACGATATTCCCTCCAATCGCCGTCGTGCCCGCGTTTCAAAACTCCTCACCGGCTACGGCGAACGCATTCAATTCTCCGTCTTCGAATGCCATCTCACCACCGCCCGCTATCTGGAGCTGCGTAACCGCCTCGTTCCACTGGTCCAACCTCGTCTGGACCGCGTCAGTTTCTATCCCCTCTGCCAAGCCTGCTTTGACCGCGCCGAGACCCTCGGCCCCCCCTACGCCTCAACCCTCGAATGCTGACCATACGCGGAACTGCAAAGGCCCGTCCCGGCCCCCAACCCGATACCAACTCCCCAGCACACCACACCGCCCGGCGCCCCGTTTTGCTCCCGTTCCTCCAGAATCAGCCAAAATCCTTCGCGAAACTTACCAAGCCCAACCGTTCGCTCAGATCCAGCTTTTTCAACAACTTAGCGCAATGCTCTCGAATTCTCACCCTCCCGGAGTTTCGCCAGGCGACCCGGAAGTCCCGGTTCCCGGCAGGTTTGCGAAACTCCCGCTGGTCGAGCCTCCGACCGGCGTTGAAAACAAACGACTTGGAAGCCGGCTGTCAGGCGCTTTTCGCGAACCGCCATCATGGTCGAAACCCGGTTCGGGTTTGCGAAACGTTTTACCTCACCCAACTGCTAGATTCCAAACAACTTATCAATTTTGCATCTGGCCGAAGGCGGCAAAAAACGCGCCACTTCGCCTCGCTTTGCGAAACTTCGCGACTTTCTTGTACCGGTCCGCAACTCCTGGCGTATCTGGTCCTTAGCCATACCCGTCGCAAACTCATTTTCGCGTTGCATTCCGTAACTCGTTGATGATACGATCCCTTAGGCGCGCCCCATCGCAGCGTTGCGATTGAAACGCTAGACCGATCGGAACCCAAGCGAAGTCATGTGCCCCCTTAGGCGCGCCCCATCGCAGCGTTGCGATTGAAACTGTGTGCGGGAGAGACGGTGTGATCTAAAGCAACTCCTTAGGCGCGCCCCATCGCAGCGTTGCGATTGAAACTCTTTTTCCTTCCTGGGTTCT